>OOCS01000068.1_pt1 | contig 109962 bp, 100 predicted proteins | sample 1671411 | NCBI WGS metagenome assembly OOCS01 (sample SAMN06348154, study PRJEB24527) | human gut metagenome | biome: human gut; feature: ankylosing spondylitis patient; material: feces | host: Homo sapiens | place: China | collected 2015-10 | reverse complement strand
CTTCCTTACTTACATACAATTATATTTATTATATCGGAAAAAGTCTTTTAATAGCCAGCCGCCATGTTGCGAACAGACCTTTTTTTGTTGTGAAATAGAATATCACATATAACGCGTTATTTGCTTCCTGTTAATACGCGAAAGCACTGTATCTCAAACTCATTGAAATACCATGCTTCCCCGCATTTTCTATATCGTCCTATTGATATTATTACTTTACTATGCGACATACCTCTGGGCGTGACTGTATCTATCAAAAAAGAAGCCAGCAGTTTATTCACACACTACTGCCTTCCTATACTACTCATTTTATTTACTTCGCTGCGTCTCAGACAAGTTTTTCATTTTAAACACAACCTCTGTTTTCCCGACAGCCTTTTACATACCACCTGATTCCAACATATACCAGTTGCACGAATAATAAGAAAAATAGCAGATTGATTGGCAAGACTGTCTTTATCCAATCTCCAAAGTAGATTGCTATTTCCATGCTTATAAGTGTTACCAGTATGGTAATCATATCCCAGCAGCACTTCTTATATAACCCTGCAATCTTTATCCCGATGAATGCTAAAAGTATTCCTGCACTCACCAGACAGCCACCACAAACCAATATTCTTATCAGCCAATATCCAATTCCGGCAACGACTGGATTGGATATTCCATCACTAATCTGTGCCACATTCTTTCCTGTCAGTACAATCCAGCCAGCAATGGTCTGTATAAAAGTTGCGATTGTATCAAAGAATCTTCCACAATCAGAAATAAATACCTTTGACCGTATCATCTGAAAAAGAGTAGTTGATGCGGAATACCATATCAGCAGAAACATCAATGCTTCATACATAGCTGTTTTTGCTTTATATCTGCCTGCTATTTTTTCTCTCTGCGTATCATACCTTTCCTTCGCTTTCAGATAAGCTGTCTGGTTACAATTCTGACACTTTTGATAGAGCACCGGCTTTTCAACCGGTATCTCTACTTTTTTCTGATGAGAGAGTGCATAGTCCCGTTCCTGTTCTGCCTGCCTTAGCTTATCTTGATGGTGTTAGAATTTAAACAGTATAAGTTAGATATGGAATAATCCTTAATATAGATTTATTATTAAAGTTAAAGATTGGAGGATTAAGACATGGCTACACAGTACTCGGAAGAATTTAAGAAAGATGCGGTAAAATATTGGGAGGAGCATAAAGATTTAGGCATTAACGCATGTGCTAAAAATCTAGGCATATCCAAAAGTACACTATCTACCTGGCGTAAACTTTATGAAAGTAATGAAGGTAACATTCCAACCCGGGGAAGAGGCAATTACGAAAGTGATGATGCAAAAAAAAATGCTAGACTTAAGAAAGAATTAAGGGATGCACAGGATGCTCTGGAAATATTAAAAAAAGCAATCGGCATACTTGGAAACTAACAGAAGCTATATACCTTGAAACTGCAAATAAAGACAGAAATATGAGGGAACAAGGTGGACGCCGGCTTAATGTTAGCGGTGTGCTGAGACACTTAGGCGTCTCTAGAAGTTGATATAATACTTGGAAAAACAGGATTCCAAGTAATAGGGAGCAACGAAAAAACAAAATAAAAGATAAGATATGTGATATTTATGATGAAGCACACCAAAATTATGGTGCTCCCAAAATAGCAAAGAAACTGAAAGAAGAAGGTGAAACAATAAGTGAAAAGACAGTAGGTAATTATATGCGTGAAATGGGGTTAAAGGCACAATGGATTAAGCCTTATACCATAACAACTATAGATTCAGATTTCAGCGAAGAATATAAAAATATACTTGATGAGCAGTTTAACCCAGATTTTCCAGATGCAGTATGGTGTACAGATATTACATATATTTGGACATATGAGGGATTTGTGTATTTAACAAGTATAATGGACTTATATTCAAGAAAAATAATATCCTGGGTGTTAAGTGATACCCTTGAAACAAAATGGGTTGTAGAAGCTGTCAATAAGGCTAAAAAAGTAAGAAATGTTAGCAAGCCATTAATTCTGCATTCAGATCGTGGCAGACAATATACAGCTAAAGATTATGCAGATGCAACATCAGGAATGACACTAAGTTATTCAAAGAAAGCGTATCCATGGGATAATGCATGTATTGAATCTTTCCATTCATTACTTAAAAGAGAATGGATAAACAGATTTAAGATAACAGACTATAATCATGCATATAAACTTATTTTTGAATATATAGAAGCGTTTTATAATACAGTGAGAATTCACAGTCACTGTGATTATGTATCACCTAATGAGTATGAAAAGAAATACTGGATAAAATTAAGACAAATGGAAATAAATGTGGCATAAAACGGATTATTGAGGTGAAAAGTTCATGTTTAACTTGTACTTTTTCTTGACATAGGACCAGCCAACAGTTCGACAATAGACGAGACAGCAATAACCGCCGTTACGATAATAATATTTATCAAGAATGTATATTCACTTCTAAAACTTTCAAGTGAATCAATCACAAGTTTAGGAATAAATATCGAAGCCACGGATTTTATAATCCCGGCTGGCACTAAAAACAGCGATAAAATAAATCCTAACTTATTATAAATGAAACTCTCTTTACAATAAAAATAAAAATTGTTTAAAATTCCGTACTTTTTGCTATGTATCTGCAAATATTTTTTTACAATATTATCCTGAAATATCATGGTATTCTCCTTATTAAATAGTTTATTGCACCATTCTCTGCATAAAACTACTTAACATAGTTTCATGCCATCAGATATTTCTAATACGCCAAAATACCACCATAATTTTACCTCACTTTCAATCTAAATCTGCCATTAGCTACAATTTATTATAACAAGCTATCTATAAGTCCACAACCAAAATACTATATTTTTTCTGTAAATTAGTAACAGTTCAGCCATAAAAAATAATTGACAATACTTGAGCTTGCTCATTGTATTGTTGATTATCTTTTTATGGTAGAATAGCCTTTCATTTCTGAAATGAGGGAAAAGCCCTCGCGAGCACGCTCAGATGGAACAAATTTATTTGTTCCATCTGAGCTTTGCTTTCGCGTAAATAAACCAAAGCTGCTAAGCAGCGACTGACAGCTTGCTGGCAGGTTTATGAATTGAGGAAATAAAAGGCTGAACTGTTACGTAAATTATCAAGTTTTCCCTATCAATAAGAATAAAAAACTTTAATAAAATATTTTAAATCATCTGCATACTTAAATACCAGAGTCAATCATCTCTTTTGCACGATATAAAACAGGTAGTTCTCTGTTTGCCACAAGTTTCCCTAATCTTGTATTTGACCTGTATTCATATTCTTTAACTGCATCTTCATATAATAATTTCAATGTAGACAAATGAAAACAATTTATCTCATCTTCGGTCAGATTTTTATCACCAAACGAATTAACTCTACATAAAAAATAATTATTAATATTATGTCTATGAATAAGGTTATAATAATCACTTACAACTCCGATTTTACAAACCACTTCTACATCTGCACCCAATTCTTCTTTTAATTCCCTTTTTATGGCAGCAATCAGGTCTTCTCCATCCTCTACACCACCGCCGGCAGTTTCAATCAATGTTGCTTTTCCGAAGTCATCATCCCTATTTGCTCTTACAAAATAAAAATATCCGTTTTCATCGTAAACAAACGCTCTTGCTATATTCCTGTCATGATCAATATAATCATATTTCCATTCGGTATCCTGCAAACTAATTTTTAGTTCTTTATGCATATTTTTCTCCACTAACTTTTATTTAGTTTTTAAATTAAATGTGTTTTTGGAGAGCCGGATCATTTCGGCTCCCCTTTTATTATACTGGTTATATTTTTTCAGCTTTAACAATTAAAAGTCATTTTTCAATCCTCTATATAAAATAAATATTCCCATAATATACTTTCATATTCTCTGTTTCATGCTTGTAAGTAAATAAAACCCACCAGACAAATCAATGTCTGGTGGGTTATTTATAATTAGATTGAAATATACAATCTTTAGACACTTATTACGAAGTTTCGCAGAAACTTCTAAAATGAAATCTTCAGATATATTTAACGAAGTTTCACAGAAACCTCTAAGATGAAATCTTTGATTTCATCATTTATACCGGATAAGCCTTGTTCTCTGTATCCGCTGCTGAAGCATCTACCTTATTCTGCTGAGCTTCTCTGTACTTGAAGAACTCTGTAGCAACCTGTGGGAATAATGCATATGAAAGCACATCCTCGTCCTGCTGCTTGTACTGAGCCATCTCTTTCTCGATATCAGCAAGCTGTGGCTTGATGAGATCTGCCGGACGGCAAGTGATAACTTTTGCATCATCACCAAGACATTTCTTCTGTACTTCAGGGTTAAACGGCTTAACTGTCTGTCCAAACTCACCTGATAGGAGTTTCTTAGACTCTTTAGTTACCATCTTGTATCTCTCACCTGATACTACATTAAGTACAGCCTGTGTACCAACGATCTGTGATGAAGGTGTAACAAGTGGAGGCTCACCAAAGTCTTTACGAACTCTTGGCACTTCCTCAAGCACCTGCTCATACTTGTCTTCCTGTCCCATTTCTTTAAGCTGTGATACAAGGTTGCTTAACATTCCACCAGGAACCTGATAACGAAGTGTCTGAATATTAACACCGAGAACCTTTGTATTCATAAGACCGCTCTTAAGTGCCTCCTCACGCATTGGACGGAAGTAATCAGCTATCTCTGCAAGTTTTGTCTGATCAAGACCTGTATCATAAGGAGTTCCCTTAAATGCCTCAACCATAACTTCTGTTGCTGGCTGGCTTGTTCCCATTGAGAATGGAGACATAGCAGTATCGATAATGTCACATCCTGCTTCTACGGCTTTCATGTAAGTCATTGAAGCAACACCTGATGTGTAATGTGTATGAAGATCGATTGGAATACTTACTGACTCTTTAAGTGCCTGAACAAGCTCTGTAGCCTTTGCCGGAACTAAAAGACCAGCCATATCTTTAATACAAAGTGATTTAGCACCCATATCCTCAATCTGTTTTGCCATATCTTTCCAATAATCAAGTGTATAAGCATCACCTAATGTATAAGAAAGTGCAATCTGTGCATGACCGTTTTCTTTGTTTGCTGCATTAACTGCTGTCTTAAGGTTTCTAAGGTCGTTAAGACAGTCAAAAATACGGATAATGTCAATACCGTTTGCGATTGATTTCTGTACGAAATATTCTACAACATCATCTGCGTAATGATTATAACCTAAGATGTTCTGACCTCTGAATAACATCTGAAGTTTTGTATTTTTAAATCCGGCTCTTAATTTACGAAGTCTCTCCCATGGATCTTCCTTAAGGAAACGAAGTGAAGCATCAAATGTTGCACCACCCCAGCACTCTACTGCATGGTAGCCTACCTGATCCATTTTATCTACTATTGGAAGCATCTGCTCTGTTGTCATACGAGTAGCAATAAGAGACTGATGCGCATCACGGAGAACTGTTTCCGTAATCTTTAATGGTTTCTTTTCTAAATCTGCCATGATAATCCTCCTATATTTTAGTATGTACTCTCGGTATCTTCTCAAAACGAGTCATTTCGGCTGGATTTCCGATATACTATTTCCATTTTCTCGTCGTACACACCGTGTACGCACTGTAAAAATGTCATTGTATATCAAAAATCCATCTTGAAATTCTTCGTTCAGAAGATTCCAAGAATACATTAGTGTTTAAATTCCGAATATTGCCATAAATACACCGGCAGCAACCGCTGTACCGATAACACCGGCAACATTTGGTCCCATCGCATGCATGAGAAGGAAGTTTGTCGGATCTGCCTCCGCACCGACCTTCTGTGAAACTCTGGCAGCCATAGGAACGGCTGATACACCTGCTGAACCAATCAGTGGGTTTACCTTTCCGTGTGTAACCTTACACATAACTTTTCCGAAAAGTACTCCTGCTGCTGTACCTACACAGAATGCGATAAGTCCAAGTGCAACAATCTTTAATGTAGTTACTTTAAGGAATGCTTCTGCACTTGTTGAAGCTCCTACTGATGTACCAAGTAAGATAACTACGATATACATAAGAGCATTTGAAGCTGTCTCTGCGAGCTGTTTAACTACTCCTGACTCTTTAAAGAGGTTACCAAGCATAAGCATACCTACAAGAGGAGCTGTTGTTGGAAGGAGAAGACAAACAATAATCGTAACGATGATTGGGAATAATATCTTCTCAAGCTTTGATACCGGACGAAGCTGAGACATTTTAATCTTACGCTCGTCTTCTGTTGTGAAAAGCTTCATAATAGGAGGCTGAATGATAGGCACGAGTGACATATAAGAATAAGCTGCCACTGCAATAGGTCCCATGTACTCAGTCTGCTTTAATTTACCACAAAGGAAAATTGATGTAGGACCATCAGCTCCACCAATGATTGATATTGCTGCGGCTGCCTTATCATTGAATCCTAAAAGGATAGCAATAAGGTATGCTGAGAAAATACCAAACTGTGCTGCAGCTCCGAGAAGGAAACTTGCAGGGTTTGCAATAAGTGGTCCGAAATCTGTCAATGCACCTACACCCAAGAAAATAAGTGAAGGCAATATACTCCATTCATCAAGTATATAGAAATAATGTAATAATCCTCCGACACCATTTGATGTACTATCAGGATCTGCCATGATATCAGGATAAATATTTACAAGAATCATACCAAATGCGATAGGTACCAACAATAATGGTTCGTATCCTTTTTTAATCGCTAAATAGAGAAAGATACAGCCAACCACGATCATAAGGTAATTTCCTAATGTAAGTGATGTAAACGCGGTCTGACCTGCAAGATTCTCAAGCGTTGTAATAACGTAATCCAAAGTCAGTCCCTCCTAGTTTAATGTTGCAAGTACTGCTCCTGCTTCTACTGAATCTCCTGCTGCTACATTGATACTTGCTACTGTACCATCCTGTGGTGCAACTACTTCATTCTCCATCTTCATAGCTTCAAGAATCATGATGACATCACCTTTCTTTACAGCCTGTCCTGCTGAAGCCTTAACTGATAAAATCTTACCAGGCATTGGTGCATTTACCTTAACTGAACCTGCTGCTCCTGCCGGTGCTGCTGCCTTTGGTGCTGCTTTAGGAGCCGCCTTTGGTGCTGCTGCCTTTGGTGCTGAAGCTGCTGAGCCTGCTGCTCCTTCCTCTACTGTTACATCATAAACAGTACCATTTACGGTAATTGTATAATTTTTCATGAATTTGTCCTCCATTTAATTTACTTATCTTCTAATAATTGAACGAATAACAAGACCGTCTGCTGACTCTGTCTCACTTGCTGCTGCAATTGCTGCTGTAATAACTGCCACAAGTTCAAGGTCATCAACAAGATTTTCTTCTTCAACGACAGGTGCTGCCTCTACAACAGGCTCTGCCTTAACTTCCTCTTTCTTTGCACCATTCTGGAAATTGCCAATGTGTTTAAACTGTGCAATAATAATTGCTATAAATATAAGAACCGCAAATACTATAGCCATACTAAGAACCGTATTAAGTCCTGCTTTAGCCATCTTGTCTCCAAGACTCTTATATTCTTCTACTTTCCAAGAAGATGTCTGACCCTTTTCATCATATGTCACGGAAAAAATAAGTTTCTTTCCTGATGAAGTCGTATATGTCTCTACAACTGTTGCAGAATCACTGCTGATAGTGAAATCAGTATCAACCTTATTTCCCTGCTTTCCATACTTTTTCTTAAGCTGTATAGACTCTTTATACTGATTAACCGTGTCCTCGTCAACTTCTGTTGACTGCTCTTTCATAGATTTAACTGCACTCTCAAAATCATAACTAAACCAACTTGTTACAAACGAATCTGCGTTTGTTTCAAGTGTTTTCTTGTTAAAATTTTTGTTGGTCTTTGTAAGACTAAGACTACAGCCTGCCATCATCAGAATACATGACACGATACAAAAAATTAAACATAATTTCTTCTTCATATAACGCTCCTTACTTAGATGGTTCCATGTTTTTTGCCAATAGGATATTCGCTTTTTGTAAACAGCATCTCAAAAGCAAATAAAAGCTGCTTTCTTGCAGATTCAGGAGCGATAACAGAATCTATATATCCTCTTGCTGCTGCTGCCTCAGTACCTGACTGAGTCTCAAACTCTGCTGCCTTTGCAGCCACATCTGCATCTTTGTCATCAGCATACATTATCTTAGCTGCGACATCTGCATCCATCATTCCAACCTTAGCATCAGGAAGTGCAAATACCATATCTGCACCGATATGCTTAGAATTCATTGCAACATATGCACTTCCGTAAGCATTTCCGGTGATAAGATTAACCTTAGGTACATCTGCCTCTGCAAATGCATTTGTAAGTTTTGCAACTGCACCTGCGATAGTTATCTCTTCGTCAACTGTTGTGGCAAAACCTTCAACATTTGTAAGTGTAAGTACAGGAATGTTAAATGCATCACATTTCTTAACAAAAGCTGCTGCTTTCTCACAACCTGCTGTTGTAAGACGTGCATCATATTTTGCTACTGTCTTTCCGTTTTCATCGAACTCAGCAGTTCTGTTTGCAACTGCACCTACAGTCATACCGTCAAGACAAATGAAGCCTGTAACCATCTCTTTTGCATAACCTGCTTTTTCCTCAAGGAAGAAATTGTTGTCTCCGAGGTCTGCAAGTGCAACCGCCGGGTCTGCAGCCTCTGCTGCAAATGCATCAACAACACGGTTAAGGTCATCCATACATTCATCTGAAATACCTGTTTCATTATTATTCTGTGGAAGAATAGTGATAAGTTCTCTCACACTGTTAAGAACTTCTTCCTCTCCCTCGATAACAAAATCAACTGTTGAAGCAGTCTTCTGGAACTTAGCTGATGCAGTATCAAGTTTATCTGCATAATTTCCATCAAGTGTATTTGGTGAATTCACAAAAAGTTTTGCGTTCTTTTCTTCCATGAATGTAAAGTCACTCATAGCTGCAAGAACTGCCACACCACCACCACAGTTTCCAAAAACAGCACTTATCTGTGGAACTATTCCTGATGCGTCAGATTTAACTTTGTAAATCTTTCCAAATCCTGCAAGTGCGTCCGTTGACTCCTGAAGACGCATACCTGCACAGTCAATAAGACCGATAACAGGTACTCCTGTTTTCATAGCAAGCTCATATACATGTGCAATCTTCTTTGCGTGCATCTCACCGATAGTACCATTCATTGCAGATGCATCCTGACTGTAGATATAGACAGGATTGTTCTGAATAAGTCCGTATCCTGTAATAACTCCATCAGCCGGTACTGACTTTTCCTGCATGTTAAAATCCGTACTTCTCTTTGTAATCATAGCACCAATTTCAACAAAACTGTTCTCGTCAACTAAAGTCTCAATACGAGCTTTTGCTGACAAAGCATTTGTGTTACTCATGTTCAGCCCTCCAATAATAGTAGAATATATTTGGTAAATCTAATTTATGAAAGTAAATACAACTTCCATAAAATTAAACAAATTTACACCAATGATAAGTTTATTACTTTTATGCAAAAATATCAACCTTTTTTTAGCATTTCTACCAAAAAAATTGCATATCATTACATATAAAAATAATAGGACATTTTCTAATATGCCAAAAAAAATAAGTTTATTTATATGTTTACTAAGTCTTCTGATTACCGGTATCTCATCATATAAAGCTTCCTGCCATTTTCTTAACGATACATATTTCTTGGATCCCCCCCTCTCTGATACAACAAACTGCGTTATCAAAAAAATATCCGCTTCTGAAAGTGGCATCAAAAGCTTTTCAAAAACTCCGTCAGGACTTTACTCAACCGCCTGCTGCGTCATCGAAAAAGACAGCAAACAGATATTGTATGAAAAAAACAGCAGCAAAAAACTTCCGATGGCAAGCACTACAAAGATAATGACCTGCATACTGGCACTTGAAAAAGGCAGTCCGAAAGATATAGTAACTGTTTCAAAATATGCCGCATCAATGCCTGATGTACAACTCAATATGCAAAGCGGTGAACAGTTCAGGCTTGCCGACCTTCTCTACTCTCTTATGCTTGAATCACATAATGATACCGCTGTTGCGATAGCTGAGCATATCGGCGGCTCGGTAAAAGGCTTTGCAAAGCTAATGAACCAAAAAGCCGCTGAACTCGGATGCAATAAGACACACTTTGTAACTCCTAACGGTCTTGACTCCGACAAGCATTATACCACTGCATATGAACTCTGCCTGATAGCAGATTATGCGTTAAAAAACAGTGGTTTCAGAAAGATAATAACTACTCCTTCATACAGTTTTTCCAATATCAGCGGTTCTAAACAATACAGTGTCAATAATAAAGATGCTTTTCTGACGCATTATAACGGTGCCATAGGTGTAAAAACAGGATTTACCGGAAAAGCCGGTTACTGTTTCTGCGGTGCGGCAAAAAGAAAGAACACAACTCTTATCTCCGCCGTTCTCGCCTGCGGCTGGCCGCCAAACAAAACTTACAAGTGGAAAGACACCAAAAAATTAATGGACTACGGTTTCAATAATTTTACAAAAGTAAATTTCAAACCTGAAAATAAAAATGTAAAGATATTCGTAAAAGGCGGTCAGTCCCCATACACATATGTAAAACTTAAAGATAATTCATGTAAACTCATGCTGTCCTCCTCGGATACCGTCACCTACAAGATAAAGCTGCCAAGAACACTTGACGCACCGGTATCAAAAAACAGCATAATTGGCTATGTAAAACTTTTTATCAACAACAAACTATACCATCAGACTCCTCTTAGAACTGAAAATTCAGTAAAAGCAGTTGACATAAATTATATAAGGTACATTCTCATTCACACATTGTGCGGCATATCGTAAAATAATCCGGCTGCTGCCACTTTACTGCAGAACTGCTCCTAAGAAATCTCCATTTTGAGCCAGCTCTACTGCTGCACATATCCTTTTGTGTATAATTGAAGATATCTCAACAGATTTTTTATCTTTATATTCATCGTACAACATAGGTTTTAGATAAAAAACTTCTGTTTTTACTTTTCTAAGACTCCAAAGGTCAAAAACTTTCCATGAATCAACTATTGCAACCGGCACTATTGGAGCCTTAGCTTTCATTGCACTCTTAAAGGCTCCCGGTTTAAATTCATCAACATAGTTTCCATTCCGGTGCTCATAGCCTCCCGATGGAAAAATAATAAACTTCCGCCCTTCTTTTACTTCCCGGGTCACCTCTTTTATTATCCCTGCTGCCTGTTTTAAATTGTCAATTTTAAGTCTTTTCCCCTCGACAAGGTCAATAAACTGTTTGACTAAAGGACCATGGCTTCTCGCATCATCCATCACAACCGAGCAGGGTTTATCATGTGTATGCATTATTCCAAGTGCATCATACTTACCCTGATGGTTTGAAAACATGACATATCCGCCCTCCTTAGGCAGGTTTTCCATTCCAAAACCCTCTGTAGTTATACGCCCTGTTTTTTTCATAAGATTTATCGCATACCTGTCATATTCATACCGGAACTGTTCAGAATATTTTTCAGGATGCCTTGAATAATATCCCATCTTTGGAATCATCCATGCTCTATATAAATTACCTGCTATCACATAAATAAATCTCAACAAAATACTTCACCTTTTCTTTATTAATATCGCTTTTTCATCTTCCCGTATATGATATTTATAACTCCCGAACCACTATCGAGAATAGCAACCAAAAATCCGCAATATACAGTAACATAATTTGAAAAAATTTACAACTGCTATTTTTTATAATCCTGCAACGGCGGTCTAACTGTTACCGTTTCCTCTATATCATGTTTCTTCTTGAATAATAAGCAGTTTTTGTTTAAAATATAGCTTAAATATAAAATACAGATAATTGCAAAACTAATCATGTTATATTAATTACATCATATTGGGTTCAAAAAATATTTTCCCTCTAACGCAATGGATAACTATCTATTGCATCATAATATGCCATAACGGTTTTGCAGACACATATCTAAAAATAATGAAATGAGGTTATTATAAATGGCACTTGACGGAATCGTTATATCAAGTCTTGTTGATGAACTTGACACAAATATTACAGGCGGTCGTATCACAAAGATAGCCCAGCCTGAAAAAGACGAACTTTTACTTACCATAAAACGAAGTACGCAGGATGAAAACGGCAAAACGGTACGAAGCACGAAAAGACTCACCATTTCGGTAAATCCAAGTCTTCCGCTTATATATCTCACCGATACGAACAAAACATCACCGCTCACGGCACCTACTTTCTGCATGGTACTAAGAAAGCACTTAAACAACTGCGGTATTATTTCCGTATCACAGATGGGACTTGAGAGAGTTATAAAATTTGAACTTGAACATCTGAATGAAATGGGTGACCTTTGCAAAAAGTTTCTGTATGTCGAACTGATGGGCAAACACAGCAATATCATATTCTGTGATGACAACAATAAGATAATCGACAGTATAAAACATATATCACTTCTTGTAAGCTCAGTCAGGGAGGTACTTCCGGGCAGAGAATATTTTATTCCCGACACACAGCATAAATACGACCCATTTTCGATTACCGAGGAGGAGTTTATAAATAATGTACTCTCAAAGCCACTCCCTCTCTCAAAAGCGGTATATACCTCAATAACAGGTTTTAGTCCGCTTATGGCAAACGAACTTATATACAGAGCATCTCTTTCTGAGAAAAACAACACTCAGGAATTAAGTGATATGGAAAAGCTGCATTTATATAGGAACTTTTCCGAGATGATGAATGACATATCAGAGAAAAAATTTACACCTGTTATCGCATTTAAAGACAGTATGCCTGCCGAATTTACAAGTCTTGAACTCTCAATGTATGAAAAGGATGACGCATACACGATAAAAAACTGCGACACTGTAAGCAGTATGCTTTTTGATTATTATGCAACAAAAGAAGTGATGAGCAGGATAAACCAGAAATCTGCCGACCTTAGAAAGATAACAAATACTCTTTTGGAGAGAAATTATAAAAAATATGACCTCCAGACAAAGCAGCTTAAAGACACTGAAAAGCGTGATAAATATAAGGTGTACGGCGAGCTTCTCACAACTTACGGCTACGAATTAAAAGGCGGCGAAAAAAAGCTCACCTGTGAAAATTATTATACTGGCAAAGAGATAACAATACCTCTCGATGAAACAAAATCTGCCGTAGACAATGCCAAAAAATATTTTGACAAATACGCAAAACTCAAAAGAACATTTGAGGCATTAAACATTCAGATAGCAGAGACAAAAGAAGAAATCGAACATTTAGAATCAATAAGCAACTCACTTGATATTGCAAGACAGGACTCTGACCTCACCGCAATAAAGCGTGAACTGTCAGACTGTGGTTATATCAAGAAACATCACGAAAAAAATAAGGGCAGTAAAAACACCGGAAAAAGCAAACCTCTCCACTATATATCATCAGACGGCTTTGATATGTTTGTAGGAAAAAACAACTACCAGAATGATGAGCTTACATTTAAAATTGCGACAGGAAATGACTGGTGGTTCCATGCAAAAGCAAATGCAGGCTCCCATGTAATTGTAAAAACAGATGGCAAAGAACTTCCCGACCGCACATTTGAAGAAGCTGCAAGACTCGCCGCACATTACTCAAAAGCATGCGAACAGGGCAAAGCTGAGATTGACTATATCCAGAAAAAACACATCAAAAAACCAAACGGCAGCAAACCCGGATTTGTCGTTTACTACACAAACTATTCCATGACGATAAGCACTGACATAACAGGCATACAGGAGGTGACAGAATAATGTTTTCAGATAGTAAATCTGCAATTTCAAGACCGGATGCAAATTTGTCAAATGAAAAATTTAATCATGATATTATTCATTCTGACAATCATGTGCACACATATTTTTCAACAGACAGCGATACACCCATGGAAGAAATGTTAAAAGCCGCCATAGACAAAAGATTTACATCCATCTGCTTTACAGACCATATGGATTATAACTTTCCATCAGAAAGTGACACACCTGAATTTCTTCTCGATATAAAGCCATACTTTGAGGAACTGGAAAGGCTCAGTGAAAAATACAGTGACAGTATAAAAATCCGCAAGGGCATTGAACTCGGTCTGAAAAAAGACTGCCTTGACAAATGCCTTTCACTCACAAAAAAATATCCGTTCGACTTCGTTATCGGCTCAACCCATCTTGTAGATAATATTGACCCATATTATGATATATTTTGGGAGGGCACCGACGAAAAAAATGGTATCTTAAGATATTATGAGACAACTTTAGAAAATGTAAATCTTGGAGCGGATTTTGATGTCTACGGACATATAGATTACATCATCCGCTACACGCCAAAAATGAAACAGCTAAAAGCAAAAGGCATCGTGGACGACAGCTATATAGACCGCCTGCTCAAAGACTCGATGGAAATAATAGAAGAAATCTTAAAAACACTTATATCCAACGGCAAAGGAATAGAGATAAACACGGCAGGTTTTAAATACGGACTCGGACACCCAAATCCACATGAAAAAGTTTTAAAACTCTACCATGAACTTGGCGGCGAGATAATCACCATTGGCTCAGATGCACATGAATGTAAACACCTTGCCTATGACTTTGAAAAAGTCCCGGAGATACTTAAGAATTGTGGTTTCAGGTATTATAGTGAATTTACGGGCAGAAAAGCGGCGATGGTAAAAATATGATGGTTTAAATTTGACACCAGCTGACCGACAGTATAAAGATTAATTGCTAAATAGCTCCCCCCATACATGAGATAGGTTAAATTCGTGTATGGGAGAGTTTTAAATAATTTAAAATATAACTTAAAAGTTTACACTAATAATTCTAAAACTCACACTATTTATGTCTATGTTGCAAGCGAATTTCATTCAATAATATCGGTGATATACTTTTTCAGTCCTTTTTCCGTAGAAAAATCATATTCTGCACTTTTTTCGGTATAATATGCTTTTATGCTCTCCATAGAGATTTGCTCATGAGCCGGAATCCCGTCAGCATACCCTCTCCTCGCAAGTTTCCAGGGAGTTTCCTCATGAGTAATCTTTTCCAGCACTTTACCGCTATACTCTCCAAAAGTATTAACAACCAAATCTATAGCATGATGTTCTTTCTCGGTAAGTACATCCTCTGCACATTCAAAAATTGCAAAGCGTGCATCTTCAATAGGATTAAATTTAAAATTTCTAAACATATCATATACTTCGGGATATACCGGTCCATGAACCCATGCCTGACAATTTTCAGGAAATATAGGTTCCCCATTCAGAGCATAAGATTCTCCCTGAATAAAATAAAGTAATTTTTGAAGCATTAACGGAGTTACTTCTTCAAGTTTTTCAAACACATACGAAATCACCCTAAGCATTTTATCCGAAACCGAAAATAACTTTTCCAACTGTACTGCGGCTTCCATTGCCTTATTATATGCGGCAGATGCAATCTTATCTTTGTTTTCATTCAATCTTTTTTGCATAAAAGCCGGGGAAGATAATGCCATTCTTATAATATCAGAATACTCTTTAGACGGTATCTGACCGGAAAGGTATCTCGTAATAGTTACTTCACCAAATCCAAGTGCAAGAGACAATGGAGCTTTCCCAATTTTATAAATTTTCATAAGATTTTCAATATCATTAATCGAAACAATATTTTCATAGTCTCTATACTGTTTATCAACTTCCTGAATATTTCTATCAATCAGCCCCGGGATACTCATTTCTTCTCCACAATCACGGCATATTGCAATTGTAATATTAAACATATATTCTACATCTTTTATATTTTTTTTAATATTTCTTTTTTTCAGCACATACTCCGTTTCTTTTCTGCATATCGTACAAAAATCGATTTTCTCTTTCTCTGCCATGGTATTTCCCCCTTATCACATTTCTATTTGAAATAATATTTAATCGGATATTTCTGTTCATGCAATGATACAACAATAACATAACAGTTATCCAGCTTGTTAAATTTTATGTATAAGGACACTATTTTACTTTCATTACCCATCCTTTCCAAAAGTTCTACATCTTTCCCAAAAACATACAACATTTCATCTTCATATCCCTCGTGTTCATTTTGTAACCTCTCAGAAAAATCTGTTGCCGTCAATCCCATCAATATATCTTTTGCCATTTCTTCATCAATAACATAAGTAAGAAAAAGCTCCCTATTATCCTGCCGCCGGGAATTCATTTCAATTCTATATCTGTTTTTCTAATCGCATTTTCACCTTAATCAAATACGCATCAATATCTTTTAGTGTAATACCCAATATATACATCTCCCCTCATTAATATGATTGACTTTTCATCTTTTTCCATCATCATTATATGCTTATGATAGAATTTTGTCAATATCCTATCATGCCTTTTTTAAATTAACAGTAGGTGGCACATATGATACAGCCTGATTATTTTCATTTAACATGGCACCACATTGAGGACATTTAAACATTGCATCCGCACAGCGTTTTCCACAATATCAAATTTCATAAACTCATTTTTCTTTAGTACTGTTTTTATCTCTTTTAAAAATTCGCCATCTAAATCTTTGTATCTCATAGTAATTCCTCATTCTCGCTTTATTTTCTGTCGTTATTATGGGATACTTCCCGCAAAATCAACATCTTTATTTTTTTTCTCATTTTTCTTAGTCTGAGTCTTTGGTACACTCGTCTTGGCTGGTGCACTTGTCTTAGTCTCATACGGCTTTGGAGTATTTTGTGTCTGTGGTGTCATTTTTATTTTTTCGCCTTTGCTTACCGTAATCTTTATAACAGTCTTGCTTTTCACCATTTTTCCGTGTTTAGGAGCCTGTCCTATTACAATACCTTTATCTTTTTTACTCTCTTTATATATTATCTTATACGAAAGTTTTTTTTCTTTAATTTTTTGTATTGCATTCTTATATCCTTTTCCGACACAATCCGGCACCTCATATTTCTTTTCACCATTACTTACGGTGAGAACTAATGTTTTTTTCTTTCCTCTCTCGCATATTGTTCCATCTGTTACACTCTGGGATATTATCTTTCCCTTTTGAGTGTTACTGTATTTTTTGCTCCATTTGACAAGAACCGCCGTATCACCTTTTTCATCCAGCAGTTCTAATGCCTGCTGCTTTGTCATTCCCTCAAATGACGGCATATAATATCTGCTGTCCGGCTCTTTTGTCTCCGCCGTCTGCTGTGTTATCACCGGAGTTGCAGAAACCTGTGCAACTGCCCCTTTGTTCTTTGTGAACATTCTTCTGTTATTTACGGCAAATCCCACAACAATGCCTGCCATAGCTACTGCAATAAACAGTACCGCCATTTTTCCTATTGTTTTTGTCCTGTTATTTATCCTTATGTTAAAATGTTAAAGCTAAACCTTTTTTTGTTGTATAGTTCACTATACAGCTCGTCCATACTCTGTATCCTGTCTTCTGCCTTTATCGACATTCCATGCATTATCGCCTGTTTCTGTCTTTTGGTTAAATCTATATTTTCAATCTCCGACAAAGGCACAAGCCTGTCCTTAAGCATTCTCTCTATTGACTCATTAGGCTCTTTTCCCGTGAGCATAAAATACATAGTCGCACACAAAGAATATACATCAGACCAGCTCCCCTGCCTGCCTTTACGAAGATACTGCTCCTCCGAGGTATATCCTCTTTTGAATGTAACTGTCAGGCTTTTATCCGTCATGACATTTTTTTCTCTTGCCGAGCCAAAATCTATAAGAACAAGCTGTTTTTCTTTTATCCTTATAAGTATATTGTCCGGGCTTATGTCCCTATGCAGGATTTTCGCATCGTGAATTTTTTTCAGTGATCTGATAATAGACTTCATCATCAAAAATGCTTCCGGTCCTTTTATCGCACCATTTTTCCTAACATACTCTTTTAATGTAATACCGTCTACATAATCCATAACTATATAAGCAGTATTGTTCAGATAAAAAAAGTCTCTGACGGAAACTATGCCGTCCAGAGAATGAAACTGCGACAGTATTGTTGCCTCACTGTAAAAGTCACTAAGACCTTTATTATATAATTCACTGTTTTTTCCGTGATAAATGTATATACTGTAGTCATCCCTGCCACGAACATCTCTGCTTCCATAACTAAGAGGAAAATACTCCTTTATTGCAACTGTTATATTTAAAAGTAAATCTTTTCCTATATATGTAATTCCAAAACTCCCCTCGCCTATAACTCTGCCTATCTTATATCTTTCGTTTAGCATTATATCTTCCGGCAGGCAGCGTGGCGTGCTTTCACACATACTGTAAACCTCCTTTGCACATACTTAAATGTCATTATACACCCCCTATGTCAAAAATCGGTTTCCGTTTTTTTCAGTATCATTTTTCATATATAGAATACCACTTTCACACCCCTCATTCAACTGGCAGAAAACTCATATTCAGGGTTATCTCACGCATAAAACAGGCTCGACACCCCCAAAAATGTAGATTTTTTTTGTAATTAGGTGATTTTTTCACACTTATATTAGAAAATTTTATTTTTTAATGGTTTTATATTTATACACATAATTATTTTCGGCAATTTAATATGTTTTTTCACCCTTTTATCGTTTTTGTATATAATCTAACTCAATTTTTTGTATATTCTATAATGAAACTTTCTATAAAAGCCTTCTAATAATACTTTTGTTTTATTTTTTACTCCCATAACTTATTCTCTTAATACTTTTATGGCTGTTTTTAATATATCCATTACAAAGTCAACTTCCCTGACTGTATTTTCTTCACCAAGTGTAAATCTTATTGTTCCATCGGCATATTCCTTTGGAACACCTATACTTTCTATCACATGGGAAATCCCCGGTTCTCCTGTATTGCAGGCTGAACCTGCTGAAGCACATATTCCGTTCATATCAAGTATAATGAGCAGAGTCTCTCCCTCAATTCCTTTAAAACTTATATTCAGATTTCCTGGAAGTCTTTCATTTCCCGGTTCTGCACCGTTTAACCGCACATCTTCTATCTCATTTTCTATCCTTGACAAAAAATAGTCCCTTACATTTGCTGTTTTAAGATTTTTCTTATACATATTTTTAAATCCCTCTTCAACGGCTGCACCCATACCGACAATCCCAGGTACATTCTCCGTTCCTGCTCTCATATTGCTTTCCTGCTTTCCGCCATAGATAAACTTTTCTATATCACAACCCTTTGATATATAAAGAAAACCCGTTCCTTTCGGTCCGCAGAGCTTGTGCGAGCTTACACTCATCATATGTATCCCGCTTTTTTTTACATCAATCGGAATATGCATATATGCCTGAACTGCATCTGTATGAAAATAAATATTGTACTTTTTGGCTATCTTAGCAATCTCGTCTATAGGCTGAATCGTTCCTATCTCATTGTTGGCATACATTATCGAAATCAAAATTGTATCATTTCTTATCGCCCTCTCAAGATCCCTAAGCGAAATCACACCCCTCTCATCAACCGGAAGATAAGTCACTCTGTATCCCTGTTTTTCAAGTGCCTTGCAGGAATTGAGGATTGCATGATGCTCAATACAGCTTGTTATGATATGCCGTCCTCTTTTTCCTTTATATCTGCACGCTCTCACCGTTCCAAACAATGCCCAGTTGTCACTCTCCGTGCCACCACTTGTAAAATAAATTTCATCTTTAGACGCATTTATACTCTTTGCCACCTGCTTTCTGGCTGTCTCTATTTTTTCCTTACACTGTTGTGCAAATTCATATGCCCCCGATGGATTTCCATAATAAATTTCCAGACATTTTTTCATCTCAGCAACCGCCCGTGGACATACCGAAGTCGTTGCCGCATGGTCAAGATAAATCATACCGCACCTCTGCACCCGTATATAAAATCAATATATTCAGTATAATGCTGTTTGACACATGATAAATTTGAAATACATATAAGAAACTTAGCTTTTTACCGTTTGATAACTCTAAAATTTATATATTCAACATAATTTTATTTGCCATCTGATAAATCTAAAATCTATATATTCATCATAATTTTATTCATCATCTAATAAAATTAAATAATAAGTTTGAATGTGCTAAAGTGAGGAAGCTTTATGAACTCAGCCGCAAAAACAAAAAAAAAGGTAAAAAACAGACTTAAAAGCAATATAATAAAAGGAACTCTTATACTCTCCTGTGCAAGTATCTTAAGCCGCATAATCGGTTTCATATACAGAATATACCTCGCTGATATTCTCGGCGAACAACTGCTCGGTACATATCAGCTTATTTTTCCTATATATGTGCTGTGCTTTACGATTTACGGAGCGGGTATGCAAAGTGCCATATCTCAGGTTGTTGCGACACTCATAGGCAAAAATAACACACATTCTAAAGACGACGGTTTAAAGGGAAGCGTTTCAAAAGATAGAAGTTTAAAAAACAGTAATTTAAAGTATAGAAGTTCAAAAAACGGCAATTTTAAAGACAACACTTCAAAAAACAATAATAAGTCATCTTTAGTAAAAGGAAATTATCCTTTTGTTTCGTCATCGGCAAGAAATATAACTCCACGCACGATACTTCTTGCCGGCACGATACTCAGCTTTATCCTTGCACTTTTTCTGTCCATTTTTATAAATTTCAACTCAAAGTGGATTGCCTGCAATATCCTCATGGTACCCGACTGCGACATCTATCTTAAACTGCTCACATATCTTTTCCCATTTTGCAGCATTTCAGCCTGCATCTGTGGATACCAATACGGACTTGAAAATGCAAAACCACCTGCCATTGCCGGAATAATAGAGCAGATAACCCGCATCTTATTTGTATTTATCGTTCAGGGCTTTTTCTCTGATAAAGAAATCTGCTGCCAGATAGCCGTGTATGGACTTACCGTTGGTGAATTTTTTGGTTTCCTCTATAATATGTCTACAATAAAAAATAAAAAACGCAACAATAAAAAGCATATTTCCGATAAAAATTTAAACAATGATAATGCCAAGCTGCACTCTGAAAGCCTGCATTCAAAAAGACAGCACGCTTATAATGCCAAATCTGACAACCAGCAATTTAAAAGACAAGAATTAAAAAATAAAACTTTCAATAAAAGAAAAAATAAAATTTCTTTAAAAGAAAGTTTTAAACTGCTCCTGCCGGTATTTATTTCGCTAACATCAATAAAACTGACAATCTCTCTTTTACATAGTGTAGAATCAATATTTATTCCTGCTTCACTCGTAAAATACGGCTATACGATGAACGAAGCCTTAAGTGTGTATGGTATATATTCCGGAATGGCTATGCCATTTATAATGTTTCCTGCCACAATAACAATGGCAATATCAACAATGCTTCTCCCTGCTGTTTCAAAAGCACACTCATCAGGAAACAAAAAACAGATTAAAAAACTTATCCGACGCACATCATATTTCTGTCTTGTAACCGGAATGGCTGCTACTGTCTTTTTCCTACTATTTGGAAACATCTGTGCAAGTCTTTTCTTCCACAACGAACTTGCCGGAAGATACCTTACCGTAATGTCTTTCTTATGTCCGTTTTTGTACCTAAACATGACCTACAGCAGTATATTGAATGGGCTTGGCAAGCCCCATATGACTTTTGTGATAACAGTAGTATGTACACTCATAAAGATACTGTCACTTATGTTCTTTGTTCCTAAATACGGAATGATAGCTTATATCGCCGCATCTCTTATAGCAGAAGCATTGCTGTGCGTGATGCTTAGACATTATTGCGGATAGATTAAGAAATAGCATCCCCAACCCTCGCAAAGTTTAGGATGCTATTCTTATTAGTTTTTCTCAACTGAGGGCAAATCGGATATCATATCCGATTCACTTTCTGATTAGATTATACATTAGGGCACTTGTCTTTTCAAGTGTCCTTTTTTCTCTACAATCACTTGTTTTTGTTAGTAAAAATAGGTATATAAGACAACTCAACATCCCCTATTCATCATAATTCATATGTACTTCTTTTAATGCCAAATACATTGCTGTATATTCTGAATCTACACAATGTAATGGTTGCATATTAACTTCTACAGGATTAAATCCATTAGCCGTATAAAAGCTTTCCGCTTCTGGGAGAGAATGTAAAAACAACGCCTTAAATCCTATTACCCCATCCAATAAAGAATATGCATAATCTATAATACTACGCATTATCCAAGCTGATATAGGAAGATCTTCTCCGGCATATTTAAAAAATACATCTTGATAATTTTGATTTACAGCAAACATTTTTATTTCCAATGCTGAAATTCCACATATCTCTATATCAAATTCTTCACCCGTCTCCAACACTTCTTCTTCATCACACCTAATCCTATCCTCATAAGGTATTGCGGTTGCAGATAATGTATAATACGAAACTATATCTCTGTCTATCTCAATATTATCCTTATCATACAATATATTCCATACAACATATGTTACACCATCACCAGTATTTTTATACTCAGATGCTTCAGAAACTATAAAATCATTAAAATTTTCATACCCACTTCCTGCATTAAAGAGTTGCATTTTAGAGGAAAAATCCTGATATGACTTTTCTAAAGACATCACATCAGGATTAAAATCTTCTATATGTTTATGTGCTTTTTTATTTTCTTTTGCCAAACAACTTACCAGCTTTCTTACATGAATCCAAAAATTCATTCGTCACTTTATTTTTATTAAACTCACGCACAAACTTTCGGGATTCCTTTTCTTTTATAATAGCCATCTTATTAATCGGTTTTGCCAATACAGCCATGTGCTTTCCCTCCTTTGTGTCCGTTAAACTATTTTCTTTGTTTTCTTTCAATTATATTGTACCACCTCAGTAATCAAATTTCAACAACTGAGCATACAATATAAACTATATCGTAACAGTTCAGCCATAAAAAATAATTGACAATACTTGAGCTTGCTCATTGTATTGTTGATTATCTTTTTATGGTAGAATAGCCTTTCATTTCTGAAATGAAATAAACCAAAGCTGCGAAGCAGCGACTGACAGCTTGCTGGCAGGTTTATGAATTGAGGAAATAAAAGGCTGAACTGTTACACTATATCACATAGAAATTTATGATTGATAGTGTAGCATATACTCATTTTGAAATCAAGTCATTTCTTCTATAATATGTCTAATTTTACTCAATTTATTCCTCTAGTGCTTGCAATTTTTTTCATTTTTTAGAATAAAAGATACTTTTGCAAATGCCCTAAAAACAAGCTCAAATCGCCGTATTCACGCCATTTCTAATCCCACGAATACGGTGTATTCTGATAAACATAATAGTTCAACCAGTTACTAAATAATGCATTTGCTGCACCTCTCCAGCGAAGTTTTGGCCGCTGCTCCGAATCATCATCCGGATAATAATTTTCAGGTACTTCTATATCAAGCCCTTTCGCTTTATCCCTTTTATATTCTGAGTCAAGCGTCATTCTGTCATATTCAAGATGACCAAGTACAAATATCTTTTTTCCGTCATGTGACACCAAAATTAGTTCTCCGGCTTCTTCGGACTCAGCAAGCACTGTTATGTCTTTACAGGCTGCTATCTCATCATGGTTGACTCCTGTATGTCTTGAATGTGGTGCATAAAACACATCATCAAAACCTCTTAACAGGGGTTCTTTTCTGTGATGCACGATATGCTCATATATTCCAAATTTCTTCTTTGGCAGCATATATTTATGTATTCCATAATGATAATAAAGTCCAGCCTGTGCTCCCCAGCATATATGAAGTGTTGATGTTACATTTGTATTTGACCAGTCCATTATCTTTGTGAGCTCATCCCAGTATTGAACATCCTCATATTCCATATGCTCAATAGGTGCTCCTGTTATTATAAGTCCGTCAAATTTTCTATCTTTTACATCTTCAAATGTTTTGTAAAACTCATTCAAATGACTTGCAGGTGTATTTGTTCCTATATATGTCGCTGTTGTCAGAAATGTAATCTCTACCTGAAGCGGTGTATTTGAAAGACTTCTAAGAAGCTGGACTTCTGTTTCTTCCTTTAGCGGCATTAAATTCAAAACTGCGATATATAAAGGCCTTATATCCTGAGATACCGCTCTTGTTTCGTCCATCATAAATATATTTTCTTTTTCCATTATCTTCTTTGCAGGAAGATTGTTTTGAACTTTAATTGGCATATTTAACGCCCCTTTCTCTTATTTATTATATAATTACGAAGTTTTTTTATTATTCATCACAATTTTATCGAAAACATATCGATAAATTCATCTTCTGTTATTATCTGCACTCCAAGCTCTTTTGCTTTTTTATTTTTTGATGAGTTACTTGTGCTGTCATTATTTATAAGGTATTTTGTCTTTGATGTGACGCTTCCCGTCACTTTGCCTCCTCTGCCCTCAATAAGCTCTTTTACCTCACTTCTGTTTGAGAAATGATTTACTGAGCCTGTTATTACAAAGTTCATACCTTCCATGTCGTTTGCATTATCATTTTCTTCATCTTCAAGCGTGACAATATCGAGCAGGTCATCTACCATATGGTTATTATTTTCGTTTGCAAAAAATTTTACAAATGACTCTGCTATTATCTCCCCGACACCGTCTATCTCTACCAGTTCATCTATTGAAGCGTGTCTTATTTTCTCAAGATCATTTGAAAATGCCTTACATACCATCTTCGCATTTGACAATCCTATATTCGCAATGCCGAGACTGTATATAAATTTTGCCGTTGTTGTTATTTTCGCTGTCTCAGCGGCTTTTACAAGCTTTTCATATGACTTTTCGCCAAACCCGTCCATTGATATTATCTCATCCTTATATCTGTTAAGTTTGAAAAGGTCAGCAAGTTCATGTAAAAATCCTTTTGATATGAATTTTTCTATGGTTGCTTCTGACATTCCATCAATGTTCATTGCATCACGGCTTACAAAAAGTGATATTGATTTGATTTTTTTTGCAAGACAATCCGGATTTTCACAAAATAAAACTTCAACATCATTTTCTTTATGGATGGATGTTTTTTCTCCACACACCGGACATTTGTCCGGTATTTCAAGAGAACCGCTCTTTGTGAGGTTCTGTGCTATCTGAGGAATTATCATGTTTGCCTTATATACCTCGATAGTATCGCCTATTCCAAGCTTCAACTCCTTTACAATGCTTATATTGTGGACACTTGCCCTGCTCACGGTCGTTCCCTCAAGTTCAACCGGCTCAAAAATTGCAACCGGATTTATAAGTCCGGTTCTTGATGCACTCCATTCAACTTCCGTTAGTTTTGTCTTGGCAGTTTCATCTGCCCACTTAAATGCAATGGCATTTCTCGGAAATTTTGCCGTTGAACCAAGCGACTCACCATAACTTATATCATCATACAAAAGTACAAGTCCATCCGACGGAAAGTCATTTGTCTTGACTTTTTCTGAAAACCATTCTACTGTCTCATATATGTTTTTTGACGTGACAACCTTATACTCAACTGTCTGAAATCCCTGTTCTTTCATAAATTCCATTTTATTTTGCTGGGAATTTTTAAAGTCGACTCCCTCAGCTTCAACAAGTGTAAACGCATAAAGTTCTACGTTTCTTTTTGCCGTTATCTCATTGTTTAACTGTCTTACTGAACCGCTGCACAGATTTCTTGGATTTTTATACTGCTCCTCCTCTGATAATAAGGCATTTATCTTCTTAAACTCAGAGTATGTTATTATGGCTTCACCTCGAAGCACCATACGACCTTTAAATGGTATATTGACAGGCAGATTTTTAAACACTTTTGCATTATTTGTTATGACTTCGCCTACGACTCCGTTTCCTCTGGTAACTGCATTTAAAAGCTCTCCATTTTCATATGTCAGCACAACTGTAAGTCCATCCATCTTCCATGATAAAAGTCCCTCTTTGCCACCCAGCCAGCTTGAAAGCTCATCAACCTGTTTTGTCTTGTCAAGCGAAAGCATCGGTGACGGATGTGTCTGCTTAGGCAGTTCACTTAATACCTCATAGCCGACTTTCTGTGTCGGACTTCCTGCCAGCACAAGTCCACTTTCTTTTTCAAGTGCCGAGAGCTCATCATACATCCTGTCATATTCAAAGTTGCTCATTATCTCGTCTTTTCCCTGATAATAAACAGATGCCGCTTTATTCAATATATCAATAAGTTCTTTCATTCTACCTGTTTCTGCCATTGTTTCCTCCATACATACCATATAAAATATATTCATGTGTCATTATCTGCATATGAAAAAATTTATACATAAAAATCAATCGGATATTTGCAATCCGCTTTGATGCCTGTTTATAACACCGGCTGCTGTCGCAGCATATCTGAAAGGACTGTTCCTCTTATGATACCGCCAGCAACTTTAAAGCATCTTTTTTAATTCTGATACCTCACGCAATGTCAGTTTACGGTATCTTCCTTTTTTGAGTCCGTCAAGAGTTATGTTCATTATTCTGTCTCTCCTAAGATGCACTACTCTGTACCCGAAATATTCACACATTCGTCTTATCTGTCTGTTTAATCCCTGTGTGAGTATGATATGAAAACTAAAATCATCTTCTTTCCATACTTTACACGGTTTTGTAACAGTTTCAAGAATAGGAACTCCTTCTCCCATTTTCTTTAAAAACTCATCTGTTACTTTATGGTCTACCTTTACAAAATATTCTTTTTCATGTCCATATCTGCTGCGTAAGATTTTCTCCATAACATCACCCTGATTTGTCATAAGCAAAAGTCCCTCTGATGCCTGGTCAAGTCTTCCGACCGGATATATCCTTTTGTCATAGTTTATATATTCTACAACATTTTTTATTTTCTCACCGTTTTCCTCCGTTGCCGTTGTGCAAACGATTCCCTTTGGTTTGTAAAAAGCAAGATAAATTTCTTCGTCCTCTTTTTTTATATTTCTTCCATCAAGCGTAACCGTCTGTCCGTCACATACTTTTGCACCTGATACCGCCGTAACACCGTCAATACATACCCTTCCGGCGTCTACTAACCTGTCAGCTTCACGCCTTGAACAAACACCTGCTTCACTTAAATATTTATTTATCCTTATACCGTTTTCACTCATGATAATCCTCCATGCCCATACAATGTACTCTCGGTATGAAACACTAATATTTTTTATTCACCACTCTTTAATTCATCAAAAAGTGTTCTCACTTCTTCATCCGTACTTATCAGATCATTCATCCGCTTTTGCACGGAATCTTTTAAAGCGGTTATCTCGTCACTCTTATCAAACTTTGAAATCTCTTTCTGCTCGTTGCTGTTTATTTTTCCAAAATATATCTCATATTCTCCATCTGCTGCTCTCTTTATATAATATGCCGACAATGACGGCAGCATACTCTCAACACCAAATGCCTTTATATCACAATATGCATACACTCTGTATGCATCGGAAGAATAGCATTTTTTGACAGTACACTTTATATTATTGTATGACTCTATACTCTGGTTCTGTGCCTGTATCTTTTTTTCATCTATTACTGTTATATCATTTACATATTTTTTCATGCCCGATATGTTATCGTCAAGCTTTGCATTAAGATAACCTGATACAATTCCGTCTATCTGTCCATTTACATTATCTGTTGAGACTGTATCGTAATCACTGTTCTCATCTACTTCTTTTTCTTTCTGGTAATTTGTCTTCTGCTGAGTATTATATACTGTATTTCCTGAATCCATTCCCGAAAGTACAGTATATAATATAGCACTTCCCAATAAAAGAACTGAAACCACTAAAAAAATAACAATTTTTTTATATTTAAACATTGAAATCACTTTCCTTCTCTCGCAATTTCTATCCCATAAAGGATAATTTTAACACAACACAAGGTCATTGTAAAGCTAGGCATTCCAGCTAAATTATTTTTGTACGCTGAATATACTTTACAACAACCATGTGATATGCTAAAATACTTAATTGTATGTGCACCCGTAGCTCAGTGGATAGAGCGACAGCCTCCGGAGCTGTGTGTCGAGGGTTCGACTCCCTCCGGGTGCGTTTTTATTATTTTTCTTTCATTTTATATTTATTATTCCCCCTATTTTTTAACAGCTTTTTATATTTTGTCATTTTCTTTTTATTGCAGCTGACAATAAGCTTTTTATTAGTTCCTTTTAATGAATTTTTCCCTGCCTTTCTAAATATTTTACTCCTAATATTAATCTTTTTCAGACTGTGGCAATTTTTAAAACAATTTTTTCCGATTGTTTTTATATTCTTTCCTATCGTTACTGCTTTTAATTTTTTGCAGCCTGAAAACGCATCTGCTGCCACAGAGGTAACTTTATATCTCACACCGCCTTTTGTTATGCTGTCAGGAATGATTGCTTTTTTCGCCTTAGTATCGCAAAATTTCTTTAATGCAACAGTCTTTTTATTTTTATTATATCTGTTATATTTGGCAGTTTTTTTGTTGGTTTTTGCCTCAGTATTACTACTTTCTCCTGCACTGTTTTTTCCAGCTCCCTGCTGTTTATTCGGACTTGCAGTCATTCTCACCAATGGCGTTTTTGTCTGCTCTGACAAAGCATCTGTCTGCAATGGCATTTCAGTTACTTCAGGTTTTGTACTCTCGGAAACATTATCTTTTTTATCTGTTCCATCACTGTCATCAGGATTTTTACTTTGATGCGGCAGACTGCTTTCAGATGGATTTTTTGTATCTAACGGTTTATTTCCGGATAAGTCTGAATCTGATTTGTCTTTATCTGTCACATTTGGTATCCATTTTGCATATATAACTTTATCTCCGCTTTCATTTTCTGTTATCTTTTCAATTCTCTGTCCGCTGAATTTTTCATCCTGATACCAGCCTGCAAAACTGTATCCGTCTTTCTTTGCACTCTCCGGCAGTTTTACTCCTGTTCCATACAGATATGCCATTGGACTTCCATCTACTGTCTTTCCTCCGTCAAGCATATATTTAATTTTATAAGATTCAGGAGTCCATACCGCATAAAAACATTTATCTCCCGTATCATCAGGCTCAATCTTTGCAACATATGTATCATTCTTATCTTTGTCCGCCGACCAGCCTTTAAAGACATAGTTCTTTTTTTCTACATCCATCGGAAGATTTACATCATCTCCAAATCTATACGAACTTATCCTGCTTTTTTCATCCTTAAATTCTCCGCCTTTTGTCTCAAATTTTATACTGTATTCCGACAATCTGTAAACTGCCTTTAAAGTTATATCTCCATGTGAGCCTTTTTTAACAACATAGGCACCCTCGTGCAGCTTATCGCTATCATGCCAGCCTACGAAATCCCACCCGTGTTTCTTTGGCGAAACCACGGTAAAGTCATCTGTCTCGCAATCATATTTCAGAGGATTTACATTTGTCTCAGTCTCTCCACCGTCAAAATCATAAGAAATGCTGTATTCTACCGGTTTCCACTGTGCATATAATATTATCTTATCACCTTTTACAGCAGTAAGCCTGCTTACCTTTTGTCCAACCTCATAACTTGTTCCTTTTCCGTCGTATCTTGTATTCCATCCGGCAAAAACATAATATTCTTTTGTACTTTTGTTATCCGCTATCGTGTACTCTGATTGATACATGATTTCCTTATTTTCAGGTGCTTCACCCATTCCGCCATTTAGATTGTACTCGATATTATATGAGTTTTCCTGCCACCGGGCATAGAGTCTGACAACCTCTCCGTCTTTATCCGTGAGGTTTTTGATGCTTTCACCTGCTTTGTATATTTCTGAACTTCCGTCAGCTAAAGTGCTCCAGCCTGCAAATGTATATCCTTCTTTCTCATACATATTATCCAAAATCTTAAATTCAGTATCATAAAGCAATCCTGCCTGCTCAGTCTTTTCACCGTCCGTTCCATTTGGCATATACCACACACTGTAGCAATTTGCACACCACTTTGCACTCAATGCTTTTTTTCCTGTCATATCTTCTGATATATTTAGGACTTCTCCCGATATATATTTTCCGGCATCATTATAAAGCTGACTGTCACCTGACGCATATCCACAAAATGTATATCCTTTTTTCTCAGGGACTTCTATATCAGGCATCTTCATTCCACTATAAACAAATATGCCATCTGTCCCGTTATCTCCTCCTTTTTTATCAAACTCCACACAATATGAGATACCGATACACTCAAATTTCCTATTATTTTTTTTACTGTAATCATTAGTTGTTGATTTGCTCCATCCTCTTAAAATTGTATTTTCAGAAAATGTATCATTATTTTCATTGATAACACAATTTGGATTATTTATTTTTATCTCACTTAAAGAAACACATCCGTAAAATGCTCTGTTTCCTATTTTTGCAAGCATATTGTTGTCCGAAAATGTAACTTCATTAAGTTTCTCACAGTTAAAAAATACATTGTCACCTAATTCACTAATATTCTCATCAGACATTACTTTTTTAAGTTCCGTACAATTATAAAATGCTGAATTGTCTATTGTAACCGCTGTCTTTTTAGTACGGTCTCCCATAATAGAAACATTCTCCAATGACTTGCAGCCTGCAAATGCAAACCTGCCTATCTTTTCTATTCCTGCTCCCATTATTACAGCGGCAATTTCATCACTGTCCCTGTATTCATCTGCAAATTCCGTTGTACCATCATTCTCAAAACCTGCAAATAAAATAATTTTATATTTATTTTCTACTGAAAAATCATATTGTTTGCTTCCTGCATAACATCCTATCAAAGTACCTGCATCTATACTGCTTTTATCACTGATAACTGTTTCTTTTCCCTCGAATACGATTTCTTTTATTTCTTTATCTCCCGCAAATGCTTTTTTTCCTATATATTCTGTTGTCTTAGGTATAACAAGTGCATCTTTCGTTATCTTCTCATAATCACTCTCATACTTTAAAGAAGTACAACCGGCAAAAGCCTCATCACCTATTCTTGTCACATTTCCAAGAGTAATCTTTTTTAATACCGTGCAGTTTTTAAATGCCCTGTCTCCTATAATTACAACATCCGATGGCACATTAAATCTCTCTAAATATTTTTCTCCTGCAAAAAAGTCCTCACCTATTGTTGTTATCTTATTATAATTTCTGTGATTTTCTTTTGAATAAGACTGTGCCGATGAATTTGAAAATCCTGTTATCACTGCATTTTGTGGTATCGTTTCAAACGACCTGTCTATCTCACAGTCAGGATTTTTTATGATTATCTCATCTAATGAACTACATCCAATAAAAGCATTTTTTTCGATTTTTCTCACTGAATACGGCACTACAATCTTCTTGAGACTTATACAGTTTTCAAATGCCCCTGCTCCTATTTCATTAACTGTTCCGTTCTTAATATCAACCGAAATAAGTTTATCCTGGTCTTTAAATGCTCCGTCTCCTATCCGCTTTACTTCTTCCGGAATTTTCACACTCTCAGGCTTTTCAGACATACTTACCAGTGTACCCGAATTTATCACTGCTCCATTAAGACCGTTTTCCCTATAATCTTTAAAAAATCTTTTTACCGTTATATTTCCTGATACCGTCTTTTCTCCATCGCATGACACATATTTTGTTCCGGGATAATACGCTCCAATTTTTGTATCTGTCCCAAAATACTGACCTGATATTTTTGTATCATAATCGACTTGAACGGTTTTATTATTATTAACACTGTCTATCACCTTACCGTCCTCATAATAATCAATACAGGTAACGCTATACTTATTTTTCTGCCACTGGGCATACAATTTTACTGTAGTCGTTGTTATGTTCTTTATGAGTTGTCCTGCCGAATACGCTTTTCCGCTTCCGTCTGCCTTTGTATTCCATCCGGTAAAATGATAATAACTCCTGCCAAAAGAATTTTGCTTTAAATTTTCTGATTTATCATAATTTATCGTCTGGCTCGCCACATTTCCATAACCACCGTTTGCATCATACTCAACTTTGTATGTAAATGTATCATCATAATACGCTCCACATCCGCATCTATGTCTTGTATATCCTTTTGAAGAACTCGTCGGAGCCATCACTGAAACACTTGAATAATTATGTCCTGTTGCCCCTGCACCTGCCGTCTGTGTCCCACAGGTCGTACAGTATAACACCTGTCCCTGCGTACAGGTTGCTGCACTTTTCTGTGCCCATGTATGATTTGCATACCCTCCTGAATAAGTTGTATTGCTGCACATAGTGCACTTATATATTGCCGGATGCTGACAGGTTGCCCCTGATACATAAGTTGAATAATTATGACCTATCGTACTTCCCTGATTTATTGTGCTGTTGCACATGGTACATTTATATACCGCCGGATTCTGACAGGTTGCTCCTGATATACATGATGAATAATTATGGCTTATAGTGTTTCCCTCACTTTTTGTCTCACCACAGATAGTACATCTGTACTGGTTATTGTGCTGACAGGTTGCTGCAGATGTAAGCTGCCATCTTGATGAATCATAAACATGTCCGCACTGCCAATAAATATATAACGATCTATGATTTTGCGCATCATTGCTTATAAGATTTTTTGCCTCTGCCAAAGTTGCGTTTTGGGGAGTATCTGATAGCTTATTTCCCATTCCAACCATAGCTCTTATATAAAATCCCGGATTTACAAGCGTTGATGCATCTAAATTTGCAACAATATTTTTATACATATTCACATAATCACTTTTTTCATTTATCAAATACTCAACACATAACGAATCTTCACTTTTTTTCAAAACACTTGAACTTTTCATAATTCCTTCTATTGTATTTTTTAGACTTCCTGTCATTGTAAACGGCTTTGAAAAATGCACAAGATATTGATAATATGTCTCTGCTTTTGCCTTTTTTAAATTCATAAACATTCCATTTGACAAAACAACCGCCACCGTCAACACATATATCAAAACTTTTTTTAATAAATTCCTTCTTCTCTCCATATAATCTTCCCCCCGTTTTACGCTACTATTTCAAGCGAATTAAATGTTTTATTGTACCTGTAAACACTGTCCGACAGATATTCATCCGGCAGCAGACAATTATCATTTACTTCTTTTACCATGTTTTTAAGTTCCTCTTTTGTAAGTCCGGCTTTTGCCGACATTGCAAGCACTTCATGTATGCTGCTCGGCAGGATATAAAAATCACCTCCTATTTTCTCAGCCAGTCGCTTAAATATATCCTGATATAAGATAACTGATGCACCGTTTATCCCCATGTTATTTGTTACCACATAAGGCTCATATAAACACTCTCGCTTAAGTTCCGGTTTTTTTAATCCCATCTCCTGTAACTGCACATCAAACATACCGATAACTTCGCTCATAGGCATTATTTTTTCTTCAAATATTCTCTCCGAATTTTTTAATGCCAGTGTGTAAAGTTCTCTTGTATCCGTTTGCCATTCCTTTGCAACTTCATTTGTTATCCGTATGGATGCAATTCCATCCTCATCATTACTAACAAGACAATAGAACACAACTGCCATGTCGAGAAATCTGATATACGGCATATCTTCGAGCAGCTTTTTATTTTTATTCAAAGAGATAAGTCTCATAACTATTTTTTCAATACAATCCTCATACTCCATAGACAGATTTTCATATGTATTCTGTCTCTGGCTGTCCTCATATATCCTCACAACCTCTGATACAAGGCTGTCAATGCCTGTTCCGTCAATGTACTTCTGATACATATTTTGAAGATAAAAATTAGGTGTTATGCTCTTTCCCGTCTCCATGATAGTAAGTGAGTCATATTCAAGCGAATTATTTTTTATGACCTTATGCACCTCTACCGCAACCTCCTTACCAAAACACATTTTTATCTTCTCTGCCATCTCATCTACAAATTCATAATATTCCATATCATCCCTCATTTCTGCACACATTTTTCTTCATATCCTATATAGTAATTTATTTCTATTCCATCAAATAATCGGTATAATTTGTGTCGGGTGTGCTCAGACACAAATATTATCCTCCATGTCTTAAAAACTCTTTGCCCCAAGCAGACTTCTAATATTTTTGTATTAAAAGTTTCAATCAGATAATCCCTGATTTTTTTATTCTGATTTCACCGTTTTTGCAATCAGGCAAATATTTGTGGTATGCTCTGCTGTTTGCATAATATTGTTAAAACCTGATATATATACTTCTCCTCCTGTCTTTATTTTAGGGATACCTATCTGATGATAAAAATTTGATTTACGGGTGATCTGCTGTTATTTAATCAGCACAAAAAATTTAGAAGTCTGTTTTTAGGCTTAGACAGCCGTCTTAGAACAAAGAAATTTTCCAGTATAACCCACACTGAACACTTTATTATTTTACTGATTATTTTGTGTGGGTTACTAGTTATATGGTAGCAAAGCCGTATATTTTAAACAATGTCAATTATTGATAAAAATATTATGGATTTTTGTTTGATTCATTTATTTTTCTATTTTTAGCAAATTTATTTTTTATGCACTTTGCACTATTCTTTAGTTTTTTTTTATGAAACACTCACAAATTTTTAGACCTAAAAGTGGCTCTAATTCCCTGTATATCATTGTTTGCGTTACTTTTAACATTTTTTATATCAAAAAATAATTTTTTCATTATGCTAAAGGATGTTATTTTTCATAAAATTATGCTTGTTTTTACAAGAAAAAAACTGCTATTGCAAAAATAAAACAGCCGAACTCTGAAAATTTTCAAAATCCGACTGTTTTTATCACATTTATCAAAGAGAAATCTCATCACCCAAAGGTAATGGCTTTTTCTTTAATTTTATATATTATTTATTATTTGCTTAAGAACTCATCAATTCCCTTAGCTGCTGCTTTTCCTGCACCCATTGCAAGAATAACTGTTGCGGCACCTGTTACAGCATCTCCACCGGCATATACGGCTGCCTTAGAAGTCTTTCCTGTCTCCTCCTCAGCAACTATACATTTTCTCTTGTTAATATCAAGACCTTTTGTTGTTGATGAGATAAGCGGGTTAGGGCTTGTTCCAAGTGACATGATAACAGTATCTACATCAAGTACGAACTCAGAACCCTCAATTTCAACAGGTCTTCTTCTTCCTGACTCGTCAGGCTCGCCAAGTTCCATACGTATGCACTTCATTCCTGAAACATTTCCTTCTTCATCTTCAATGATTTCTACAGGATTTGTGAGAAGGTCAAATTGGATTCCCTCCTCTTTTGCATGATGTACTTCCTCAACTCGTGCAGGAAGCTCTGCTTCGCTGCGGCGATATACGATATGTACATCTGCACCGAGACGAAGTGCTGTTCTTGCGGCATCCATTGCTACATTTCCACCACCGACTACGGCAACTTTCTTTCCTGGAATGATAGGTGTATCATAATTTTCATCAAAAGCTTTCATAAGATTGCTTCTTGTAAGGTACTCATTTGCTGAGAATACACCGTTTGCATCTTCTCCCGGTATTCCCATAAATCTAGGAAGTCCTGCTCCTGAACCTACGAATACGGCATCAAATCCCTCTTCATTTAAAAGTTCGTCTATAGTAACGGCTTTTCCTATGACAACATCCGTCTCAATCTTAACTCCGAGTGATTTTACATTTTCAACTTCCTTGTCTACGACTTTGCTCTTTGGAAGACGGAACTCAGGAATACCGTAAGATAATACACCGCCTGCTTTGTGAAGTGCTTCAAAGATAGTTACATCATAACCGAGTTTTGCAAGGTCACCTGCACATGTAAGTCCGGCAGGACCTGAACCGATAACGGCAACTTTCTTTCCGTTTAGGCTCTCAGCCTTTGCAGGTTTGATGCCCTCTTCTCTTGCAGTATCAGCGACATATCTCTCAAGTTTACCGATAGATACGGCATCACCCTTAATTCCACGGATGCACTTTGACTCACACTGGCTCTCCTGTGGACATACACGGCCACATACGGCAGGAAGTGCAGAATACTCACTTATCACATGGTAAGCTCCCTCAACATTTCCTTTCACGAGTTCACTGATAAATCCCGGTATATTTATATTTACGGGACAGCCCTTTACGCACTGTGGATTTTTACACTGGAGACAACGTGTTGCTTCCGCTGTCGCTTCTTCTTTATCATATCCTAAACAAACTTCCTTAAAATTCGTTGCACGAACTTTTGGCTCCTGCTCACGAACAGGAATTCTTTTCATTACATCAACTTCCATGATATTTTCCTTTCTCTACAATTCTATGTTCTCTGACAGATATTTACGGGCTTATGTTTAATTCTAAATATTATCTGACACAACTCCGCCATGGAGTATTCCCGCATTTGCTGTATTTTTCTTTTACTGGCAGTTTCCACATCCACCATGATGTGTATCTCCCTCTTCGAGTTTGAGCATTGCCCTGCCCTCTTCAGTTTTATACATTCTCTGACGACGCATAGCCTGGTCAAAATCTACAAGATGACCGTCAAACTCAGGTCCGTCTACACAGGCAAATTTAATCTCATCACCTACTTTAAGACGACAGGCACCACACATACCTGTTCCATCGACCATGATAGGATTCATACTTACTATTGTAGGAATATTAAGTTCTTTTGTAAGTATAGTAACAAATTTCATCATTATCATAGGTCCGATAGCTATAACCTTTGTATATGTCTTATTTAAGTTCTTTACAAGTTCATTTATCTGGTCACACGCATTTCCCTTGAAACCGTAAGAACCGTCATCTGTTGCAATATAAAGATTTCCTGCAACTTCACGCATCTCATTTTCAAGTATCATAATGTCCTTTGTACGTGCTCCGATTATAACATCAACATCAATACCATGCTCTTTCATCCATTTAACCTGTGGATATACAGGAGCTGTACCAACACCACCGCATACAAATAAAAGCTTTTCTTTCTTTAACTCCTCTATAGGCATCCCAATAAGTTCAGACGCACATCCTAAAGGTCCTACAAAATCCATGAAGCTTTCCCCGACTTCATAGCGTGACATCTCTGTTGTAGATGCTCCGACTGTCTGGAATACTATAGTAACAGTTCCCTTTTCTCTATCATAATCACATACTGTAAGAGGGATTCTCTCTCCTTCCTCATCTGTCTTTACAATAACAAACTGTCCGGGCTGACATGATTTTGCTACTCTTGGTGCCTCAACATCCATAAGCCAGATGTTGTTGGCAAGATACTCTTTCTTTAAAATCTTAAACATAATGAGCCTCCATCTCTTAATCGTTTTTTATAAAAATACGCTTAGGTCGTTACATTTTGATAGATAACTGTTTGCGTATCGTTTATCATCACTTACATTTTCGCCAAACCATACCGGTGGCACAAAGTTTTCGGCATCTTCCTCGCTCTCAAACTCGACCTCAATAAAATAAAGTCCATCAAGCACTCCGCCAAAAATATCAAGTTCTCCCATATGTCCATCTTCCAGTGGTATTATATATCTTGTCTTTTTGATAAGATTATCGTCCACCTTTTCTCTCAGATGTTCATATCCTTCTTTTGTCAGGAAAACTTCAACTTCATTATTTATCCTTACATCCGTATTCTTATCTTCACTGCCACTTACAAGTGACTTGTAAGTAAGAATATATCTGTCATTACTTTTTCTTATCCTGACAACCGGATTTGTGCAAAGATACCCCTGCTCAATATGTTTCTGTTCATATTGTTCCAGATTGTCAGGAAGCTTTTTAATCTTGAATTTCTTTTCTATTTCCATTTATATGCCTTTATAATATTAGACTATTATCTGCTCAATTAGTCCACTTCTGCTTTAAGCCAAAATGTATCACTCACCGTGAACCAAGTCTGCTTTTATTTCGTTTCTGCAATATTGTCTGCCTTTTCATTTTTTGACTTTCGCCACTTGATACCAAGAAGTATCGCACCATAAGCAACACCAAGACTTACAAGGAATTTAACGAGATACCATAAAAATGCTCCTCCGAAAGTAAGGTCCGCAAGACCTTTTAACAATAATGCTCCTGTCATATCTTCACCATACCTTTCTATCTGCGGTTGACAAGTTCCTTTGTTATGTCACTCCAGTCAATATCACACTCTGCCATAAGAACCATCATGTGATAAAGGAAATCGGCAATCTCATACTTAAGCTCTTCCGAATCGGGATTTTTGGCAGCGATAACAATTTCTGTTGCCTCCTCGCCACATTTCTTCAAAATCTTATCTATCCCCTTATCAAAAAGATAATTTGTATAAGAGCCTTCCTTTGGATTTACTTTTCTATCCATGATAATTTTATAGTCTTCAAGCAATACTGTCAATGGGTTTGTTTCAATATACTCTTTTTGGGCAAGTTCCTTAAAGAAGCAGCTTCTGCTTCCGGTATGGCAGGCAGCTCCGACCTGACGAACTTTTGCAAGAATTGTATCATTGTCACAGTCGAGCATAAGTTTCTTTACATACTGATAATGACCTGATGTATCTCCTTTAAGCCACAATTCCTGTCTGCTTCTACTGTAGTAAGTCATTTTGCCACACTCGATAGTCTTTCCATATGACTCCTCATTCATGTAAGCAACCATGAGAACTTCGTTTGTGCGGTAATCCTGAACTACTACCGGGATAAGACCATTGTCCATAAGTTTAAAGTCTGAAAAATCAATAAGACTTTCAAACACTTCTACATCTATTCCTTTTTCTTTTAAGGCTCTTTTTGCCCTGTATATATCTCTGTCCTCGGTATCTTCAAAATAATTTGTTGATACGGCATCTGTTTTTTCAAATGATAAAAGCTCTGCAAGGTCATTTCTTATAAGACCATCCCTTATCATAATATCCATTTTTGTACTATTTATGGCATCAGTAAAACTCTTTGTGCAGTCGATATGTTTAAGCATCGCCGAACCTATTCCCATATCATAATACCTGTCAAGTGCTTCTGCATTCATAAAAGCGGCTTTCATGTCAACTTCAAGCATAAGCTTGTCCTTGTCAAACCTGGCTGTTATCTCGTCTATCACTTTCTGTTCCGGCAGAAGTGCATTTCTAAGCACAAGTTTGTATGCTCCGGTATAAAGTGCTTTTTTTGCATCTTCAAAACGCTCAACATACATTCCTATCATAAACGGAATGTCTATCTGTTTTTCAATCACTCTTGCCGTGCTTAAAAATTCATCTCTCGACGCCTCGTCCCCGGTATAATTGTAGATAAACAATTCATCTGCACCCTTACACGCATATTCATCCGCAAGTTTTATAATGTTTTCCGGATATTCATTTTCCGCATTTATAAATGGGATTATTTTCTTCTTTTTCATATATCCTATTCTCCTAAACTTCCTTTTGTTGAGAGTACATCACTTATTCTCTCATCATACATAACTGCCCTGTCAAGTGCCTTTGCAAATGATTTAAACGCAGCTTCTATTATATGATGATTATTTGAACCGTCAAGCATCTTTAAATGCAGGTTCATACCTGCAGAATAGCTTACGGCATAGAAAAATTCATGTACCATCTCTGTGTCAAATTCGCCTACCTTAGATACGCTAAACTCCATATTTTCTACAAGATAAGGTCTGCCTGAAAGATCAAGTGCACAAAGCATAAGAGTCTCATCCATAGGAAGAATACACTCACCAAATCTCTTAATACCTTTCTTGTCCCCGACAGCCTCCTTTATAGCCTGACCGAGAACGATACCTGTATCCTCAATAGAATGGTGGCAGTCAACCTCTAAATCTCCCTTAACCTTAACCGTAAGGTCAAAAAGGCCATGTCGTGCAAAACTGTTCAGCATATGGTCGAAAAAACCAATGCCTGTATCTATATCAGCTTTGCCACTGCCATCAAGATTTAACTTAACTAAAATATCAGTTTCTCCGGTCACCCTTGAAATCTCGGCCATTCTTGCTTTTACATTTTCATTCATAATAAAAACCAACCCTTTCCAATGCAGTTTCCTGCCCGTTTTTAGTAAAGCGGACATTCGCACTCCGCCTTTGCTGCCTTTCAGTAAAAGCTTACTCCCACTGACATAAGCATCCCATTTATCCACCGCTTAGTGCTCTATACACCATAAGCTTTTGAAATGCTTATTTTTGTTCAAATCTGACAGCGATTGAGTTTGCGTGTGCCGTAAGTTTTTCGGCCTTTGCAAAGTCCTCAATATCCGTATGGATAAGTTTAAGTGCCTCCTCAGAGTATGAGATTATGCTTGATTTCTTTATGAAATCATCAACTGAAAGAGGTGAGAAGAACTTTGCCGTACCATTCGTAGGAAGTACATGGTTAGGTCCTGCAAAATAATCACCGAGCGGCTCACTGCTGTACTCTCCGAGGAATATTGCTCCTGCATTTTTTATTCTTGTCATAGTGTCAAAAGGATTTTTTGTCACTATCTCAAGATGCTCTGATGCTATCTCGTTTGCCGTATCGATTGCTTCTTTCATATCATTTGCCACAAGTATATAACCGTATGAATCAAGCGACTTCTGTATTATCTCTTTTCTTGAAAGGACTTTTACAAATCCGTCAACTTCCTCTGATACTTTCTTTGCAAGTTCCTCACTTGTCGTTACAAGGATAGCTGATGCCATCTCATCATGCTCTGCCTGTGATAAAAGGTCTGCTGCAACATATCTTGGATTTGCCGTTTCGTCGGCAAGTACAAGTATCTCACTTGGTCCCGCGATAGAGTCGATGCTGACATGACCGTAAACAGCTTTTTTGGCAAGTGCAACAAAAATATTTCCGGGTCCTACTATCTTGTCAACTTTCTTAATGCTCTCTGTACCAAATGCAAGTGCCGCAACAGCCTGTGCTCCGCCGACCTTGTAGATTTCATCTACACCTGCTTCATGTGCTGCCACGAGCGTTATAGGATATACCTTTCCGTCTTTTCCGGGTGGCGTTGTCATAACTATCTTCTCAACACCTGCAACTTTTGCCGGTACGATGTTCATAAGCACTGATGACGGATATACCGCTTTTCCGCCCGGCACATAAACGCCTACTCTTGCGAGCGGTGTTATCTTCTGTCCGAGAAGTGTTCCGTCAGTCTTGCTGTCAAACCAACTGTAACGAACCTGTTTCTGGTGATAGTCCCTGATATTTACAAGAGCTTTTCTTATTATCTCAATAAGACGCTCATCCACCTTAGTGTAGGCTTCTTCTATCTCCTCATCAGTTACCTTGAATGTCTCCTCAGTAATCTTTACACCGTCAAATTTTTCAGTGTATTCAAACAATGCCTTGTCCTTGTTTGCTCTGACATTCTCTATAATGTCATTTACAGTATCTTCAAATTTACTGTACTGGTTCGGACTTCTCTTTAAAAGGTTTTCCAGTATATTATTTTTCTCTTTTTCTGTAAGTTTAACTATTCTCATAGCTGCCTCCCTTTTTATCACTAACCGGGTATTTGCGAAACCATTATAATATACTTTTATCACGGTATAATCAAAACAGTATATAATCGGCTCCTCAATCTCCTATTGTCATTTATTTCTAGTCATCAGGTATAACTTTCTTAAGGTCACGGATAAGTTTCGTTATCCTTTCATGCTGCATTTTCATGCTCACCTCATTTACGACTACTCTCGCCGATAAAGGACATATCTCCTCTAAAACTTCAAGACCGTTTTCTCTTAATGTAGAACCGGTTTCTACTATATCAACGATAACTTCTGAAAGTCCTACGATAGGTGCAAGTTCTACCGAGCCGTTAAGCTTGATTATCTCTACTGTCTGGTGCTTTTTATTATAGAAATAATCTTTTGCTATTCCCGGATATTTGCTTGCAACTCTTATAAGCGAGCCGTCATTTAACTTTTCTCTCGCACTCGCCGGTCCTGCCACACACATACGGCATTTTCCGCAATTTAAGTCTAATACTTCGTAGAGTTTTCTTCCGGCTTCAAGTATCGTATCTTTGCCGACAACTCCTATATCTGCTGCTCCAAGTTCAACATATGTAGGGACATCCGATGCTTTTGAGAGGAAAAACTTAAATCCCAGTTCCTCGTTTACAAATATGAGTTTTCTTGTCTTTTCATCTTTCATTTCCTCACAGGTGATTCCTATCTTTTCCAAAAGACTTAATGTGTGTTTCGCAAGTCTTCCTTTTGCCAGTGCAAATGTTATATATTCCATCATGTCCCTCCTACTTGAATGTTATTTCTTCAACTACAGTCTTATCTTTTAAATACAAGAGTTTTTCCTTATTCATTCTCTTTGCATAATCTTTATACAAATCAATATCTTTCTGCGATGATTTGCGTACAAGCTGCACATTCTCACCCGATTTTCTAAGTGCGGCAGCTTTGTTTAATGCCTCTTCCCTGAGTTCTTTAGGATAAAGAAGAATACATCCTGATACAAGCTTCTCATCGAGAATATTCTGTCTTGTAAGTGCAAGCATAAGCTGGTCTAAAACAATGGCAAGACCGATGGCAGGCGTATCTTTTCCAAACTGCCCCACAAGTCCGTCATAACGACCTCCTGTTGCCACAGCTTCGCCCGTACCGTATGTATATGCCCTGAATATAATTCCTGTATAATAACTGTAATGGCTTAACATACTGAGGTCTATCGTAACATAATCTGTAAATCCATATATTTTTAATATGTTATCAAGTTTTGCAAGTCTGTCAAGAGCCTTTAAAACCCTTTTATTTTGGCAGCGTTCCTTTACAAACTTAGCAGCTTCATCAAAGTCATCTAAAAGGTCAGGAAGTTTTAAGATTACCTCCTTAAGTCCCTCTGATACTGTCAGATTGTCGAGAAGATCCTCAACACCAAAAAAATTCTTACTCTCAATAAGTTCATGAAGTTTTTCTGTTTCCTCAGGTGTAAAACCTGCCTCCTCAACTATTCCCCTGAACAGATCTGCATGACCTACCTCAAGCTGAAATCTCTTAAGACCACTGCTTAAAAGACTCTCGACCGTAAGTGCTATCATCTCTGCGTCTGCATCTGAACTTGCATCACCAAAAAGCTCTGCACCTACCTGTGTCACTTCCTGAAGTTTTCCCTTATAAGGATCTGTATTTACAAATGTGTTTGCCGTATAGCAAAGACGAACCTGCATCTGTTCCTCTCTGTAATACTTTGCAACGCATCTTGCTATCGGAGGTGTCATATCCGGTCTTAATACAAGTGTATTATTTCCCCTGTCAAAGAACTTAAACATCTCTTTTGAAGAAGCTGTTCCTCTCTCTTTGCTGAATATGTCAAAATATTCAAATGCAGGGGTCTGAATGTCATCAAAACCATAAGATTTCATAACATCATGGACTTTTCCCGCCACATTTAATTTATTTTCACACTCTACACCGTAAGTATCTCTCACTCCGCCCGGTGTATGGAGTAACTCGCTCCCTATATAACCTGTTGTATTTTTAAACTGACTCATCCTAAACCTCCACTTCTTAATTTATTTTTTCATTTGAAAAAACACACTTACACTTTTACAGTAACAGTTCAGCCTTTCATTTCTTACATTCATAAACCTGCCAGCGAGCTGTCAGTCGCTGCTTTGCAGCTTTTGTTTATTTTGTTGATATAGTCGTTCCTGTGCAGTCAGACAGATTTTCATGGCACTCTCTGCTGCCTGCTCATTGCATTATTCATATAATCCTGTCGGGCTTTCCTCTTTCGGATCATATCCATGTTTTTTCAATGCTTCGATAATCTCTTTCTTATGCTCATGTCCAAATGCCTCAAGCGTTATCCTGAGCTCAACGGCGGCATTTCTGTTTATACTTACAAACTGGTTGTGCTCAAGTCTGATTACATTTCCCTTAAGTTTTGCAATAACATTTGCCACATTTACAAGTTCACCCGGTCTGTCAGGAAGCTGCACCGATACCGTAAATACTCGTCCTCTCTCGATAAGACCATGCTGTACAACTGATGAAAGCGTTATTACATCCATGTTTCCACCGCTTAAGATAGAAACTATCTTTTTACCCTTGCAGTCAAGATGCTTAAGTGCAGCAACAGTAAGCAGACCTGAGTTTTCAACGAGCATCTTATGATTTTCCATCATGTCGAGGAAGTTTACGATAAGTTCCTGATCTTCTACTGCTATTATCTCATCAATGTTTTTCTGTATATACGGAAATACAATGTCTCCCGGTGTCTTTACTGCCGTACCGTCTGCTATGGTATTCACATCAGGAAGAGTAATTACCTTTCCTGCATCTAATGATGCTTTCATACAGCTTGCTCCTGCCGGCTCAACACCTATTACTTTTATATTAGGATTTAAAAGTTTTGCAAGTGTTGAAACTCCTGCTGCAAGTCCACCCCCTCCGATAGGTACAAGGATTATGTCAACAGTCGGAAGTTCCTTAAATATCTCCATTGCAATCGTACCCTGTCCCGTTGCTACGACTTCATCATTGAAAGGATGAACAAATGTTGCCCCCTCTTTTTTTGCAAGTTCAAGTGCGTACTGGCAGGCTTCATCATATACAGAACCGTGAAGAACTACTTTTGCTCCATAACCCTTTGTTCTGTTTACCTTGATAAGCGGAGTAGTTGTAGGCATGACTACCGTTGCAGGCACACCGTAAAGTTTTGCCGCATAGGCAACTCCCTGTGCATGATTTCCTGCTGATGCAGTTACAAGACCTTTCTCTCTTTCTTCCTCTGAGAGAGTGCTTATCTTATAATAAGCGCCTCTTACTTTGTAAGCTCCGGTGTACTGCATATTTTCAGGTTTAAAATAAACCTTATTTCCCGTCTGCTCTGAAAAATACTCACTATAGATAAGGTTTGTAGGCAGCACAACCTCCTTCACCTTTTCTGATGCTTCTTCAAATTTCTCTAATGTCAACATTTTTATATGCTCCTTTCAAGTTACTCTTAATTTAGGTATTTGCGAAACTATCATAAATCTTGATTAAATTGTGCACAGGTTTCTTTGGCATAATGTGAAATATGATATATTTCACACTACTCAGCTTTTGTCTCAAACAATGCATCTACAAACGCATCTGCATCAAATTTCTGCAAATCCTCGATATGCTCACCGATACCTATATATTTAACCGGAATGTTCATTTCCGACTGAATAGCTATGGCAATGCCACCTTTAGCTGTTCCGTCAAGTTTTGTGAGGATTATTCCCGTAATATCAGCAACCTGACTGAACTGTTTTGCCTGTGCGAGTGCATTCTGACCTGTCGTTCCGTCAAGTACGACAAATGTTTCTCTGTATGCGTCAGGATATTCTCTCTCAACTATCCTGTTTATCTTTTTTAACTCCTCCATAAGATTTTTCTTATTGTGGAGTCGTCCTGCCGTGTCACATATAAGTATATCAGCATTTCTTGCCTTTGCCGCATTAACTGCATCAAATACGACTGCCGCCGGGTCTCCGCCCTCCTGACCTGCGATAAGCTCAACTCCTGCTCTGTTCGACCATTCGGTAAGCTGTTCAATAGCTGCTGCTCTAAAGGTATCTGCTGCCGCAAGAATAACTTTCTTGCCGTCCGCCTTAAACTGTGACGCAAGTTTTCCAACAGAAGTTGTCTTTCCGACACCGTTTACTCCTATAAGCATAACAACCGATTTTTTATTTTCAAAATCATATGCATCATCATGCACACGCATCTGTTCCTTTATTGAATCAATAAGAAGCTGTCTGCAAACTGCAACCTCTTTAATCTTATTTTCCTTAACCTTAGCCTGAAGATTTTCAATTATCTTCTCAGTTGTGGCAACACCTATATCCGCCATAATAAGGACTTCCTCAAGTTCCTCGTAAAAATCGTCATCAATCTCAGAAAATCCACTAAAAACATTTTCAAGACCGGAAACAAAACTGTCCCTTGTCTTAGTCAGACCATCGATAAGCTTTCCAAAAAATCCTTTTTTCTTAGGCTTTTTGGCAGACTCCTCCGCCTTATCTTCCTCCTCTGAAATAACTTCAGAAATCTGCTCAGACTCCTCTGCCGTCTTGATTTCGCCATCATCAACATTCTGCGAATTATCCGCTGCTTCATTTGAAACATTTTCATTATCTAAACCGTTGCTTTCATTTGATGCTTTTGCAACCTCATCATGTGACAAATTTTTTGTTTCTGGATGAATATCATTCTCAATCTTTAAAGACTCTGTTTCTAAATGAACGGCTTCATCATCCGAACTGCTTCCTTCACTCGATGCTTCTACAGCCACATCCTGTGATTTATCCTTATCCTGTGTAACTTCGCCACTCTGTAAAGACTCAGTTTCGGAATGGATGTTTTTCTCGCTCTGTAAACTACTCTCCATATCAGAATTGGCATTTGTCTCCCCACTCTGTAAAAAGGCTTCAGCTTCAGAATTTGTTGCTTCCTCATTCTGTAAGTTTTCCGTTTCAATTTTCTGTTCTTCCTCAATATGTTTATTTCTTCTAAACTTATTCTTAATACTTTCCCACATAATTCCTCCAAATTCTTTAACTTTACTCTACCATATCATACAAAATCATATAACATAATAAATGAATTTCAAATTCCTAATTTACATAATATCTTATCTTTATTAAATATATCAATACAGCTTAAATCAAATCTCTTTAATTCGCAATCTCTTTCTCATCCAGCAGATTGACCGATACAAGCGTCGAAACACCTTTTTCCTGCATCGTTATTCCGTAGAGAATATCCGCAGCATTCATTGTTCCACGCCTATGAGTGATGACAATAAACTGTGTATCTTTCGTCAGTTTATGCAGATACTCCGCATACCTGTCTACATTTGAGTCATCAAGTGCCGCCTCTATCTCATCGAGCAGACAGAACGGTGACGGCTTCAAGCTCTGTATTGCAAACAGTAATGCAATAGCTGTAAGTGCCTTTTCTCCACCTGAAAGCTGCATCATATTCTGGAGTTTCTTTCCCGGCGGCTGTGCGATTATCTTTATCCCTGCCGTAAGAATATCCTCATCTTCCATAAGTTCGAGCGTTCCACGACCACCGCCAAACAATTCCTTAAACACTTTGTCAAAACGGCTTCTTATCTCTGCAAACTGCTCCTCAAACTGTTTTCGCATATCATTGTCAAGATTTTCTATTATCTCCTCCAAAACCTTTGCAGCCTCAATAAGATCATCATGCTGTGTCGTTAGGAGTTCGTATCTCTCTGATACTTCCTTATACTGCTCTATAGCATTTACATTTACCGAGCCTAACGATTTTATCTGTTTCTTTATCTCTGCTATCTTGGCTTTCATTCCTGAAACGGTAAGCTCTGTCTGCGTTTTAAGTGCCAGTGCACTGTGATATGTAAGTTCATACTGTTCCCACATATAATTTGTATAATTGTCAATACTCTCCGTCAGCTTTTCTTTTCTTCCGGCAAGTCTGAAACTTTCCATTTCAAGTTCATTTATATTTTTTGACAATTCCTCTCTCTTGTCAAGGAAAGTCTTGTTTTTTTCAGAAAGTTCCTCTTTTTCCAGATTTTGCTTTTTAATCTCAAGCTCTGAATTTTCTATTTCTTCTTTTGTTGTTTTGATGATATTTCTGGTTTTTATTATCTCATCCTGTTTTTGTTTAATCTGACCACCAATATTTCTACTGTCCTCGATAGTCTGTGCAAGCTGCTTGGATACGGTATCTTTACCCTCACTTGCACGGAGCATATTTTCATTTATAAAGCCCTCGCTTTGTGCAAGTGATGTTATCTTAAGCGTAAACTCAGAATCTTTTTGCTCCAACAAATTAAGTTCTTCTCTTACTTTGTCAAGTTTTTCCTGATACCTGCTTATCTTTTCATCAAAATCCTTTGTCTCGTCTTCGCTCTCCGAAATCCTACGGCCAATGCCGTCCATAACACCCTTTAACTTGTCCTTATCCTCCTCTATCCTCATTCCTTCGATTCTGATAAGCTCAAGCTGCTCCTCGCTCTTCTTAAGATCTGAAACCGCACGCTCATAACCAATTTTTTCCGTATTCTGTTTAACTATAAGCTCCTGTCTTAGTCTGTTGTTGGCACCGATTTTTTCACGCAGCTCTTTTATCTCTTTTTCTCCCTGTTCTATCTGTGCCGCATACTCTGTTAATTTGGTTTTGAATTTTTCAACATCTTCCTCAAGCTGTTTTATCTGTCTTCGTCTGCCTAAAAGATTATTGTTGTTTTTAAATGCACCACCTGACATCGAACCGCCCGGATTTAAAAGTTCTCCCTCGGTCGTTACTATCCTGAGTGTGTGATGATATTTTGCCGCAAGTGCAATGGCATTGTCTATATTATCGACAACGACAAACCTTCCAAGAAGATAATTCACGAGGTCATTATACTTTTCATCTGCCGACACAAGCTCTGATGCCATCCCGATTACACCTTTTTCAGCCATAACATTGCGGGCATTATTTGCCGCTTTTTTATGAATATTTGTAAGAGGTAAAAATGTAGCTCGTCCATATCTGTTTTTTTTCAGATATTCTATCATCTTTTTTGCCGTCTGCTCATTGTCGGTTACAATATTTTGTATGCTTCCGCCAAGTGCCGTCTCAACCGCTATCTCATATTCTTTTTTAACTCTTATGATATCGGCAACTACACCTATGATTCCCGGTGTATCCTCTTTTCTCTCCATGACACGCTTTATACTCTGACCGAATCCCTCATACCTCTCAGTCATGTTTTTAAGAGAATTAAGCCTTGAATTTTCCATATGGAATTTCTGCTGTGTATCACTGTGCTCTCTTCGTCTGTTCTGATTTTCTTCGTTTATACCATTAAACTTTTCCTGCATTACTGCATTTGAATCATCTATCGCTTTTATCTTTTCAGTTATCTCATCATAAACTTTTTTATGTGACGAGATTGTCTCTGTAAGAACAGATGCCTCAGACTTATTTGCAAGCACTCTTTTGTTTAACTCGGCTCTCTTAATATTGTTCTGCTCAAGCAAAGTCTTATATTTTAACTCTTCACTTTTTATATCAGCCGCCGCATTTATTCCGGCAAGCTTCATATCCTGAACGGACTTTATGTCATTTTCTATTTCAAAAGCTGTCTCTTTTTTATTTGCAATAAGTTTTTCATTCTCTTTTGCTAAAAACTTTATCTCTTCTGTCTTTTTGCTGTTTTCTTCTTTTTGGACGGCATACTGTTTATGTTCATCCTCAAAATTTTTAATACGCTCTTTATAGCTCTCTATAGCTTCCCTATAATGATTTTCACTCTGTCTGATACCGTTTATCTGCTCGTTTAAAAGTCTTATATCACCCTCACAGTTGTTTAACATGACACGCGACTGATTCAGTCTGTCTTTTTTTAATTCTATGCTCTTTATCTTTTCATCAAGCTCTGACTGTACTCTCTCATACTCACGCTTGCTTTTTTCATATTCCTGATTGGCATTTTTAAGATCATTATCAGCGATTGCCTGTTTTCCCTCAAACTCCTTTATTTCCTCATGAATACGGTCATATTCAATAAGGAACATATTTACATCTTGAACCCTCAGCTCATCACGAAACGCAAGATACTGTTTTGCCTTTGCTGCCTGCTTTTCAAGAGGCTCTACCTGTTTTTCTATCTCGGAGAGAATATCTTCAATTCTTTCAAGATTATGCTTTTCCTCTTCAAGATTTTTTTGTGCAGCAGCTTTTCTTCTCTTATATTTAACGATTCCTGCCGCCTCATCAAAAAGTTCTCGTCTCTCCTCAGGTTTTCCGCTAAGTATCTTATCTATCTGTCCCTGTCCGATAATCGAATATCCTTCTTTACCGATACCTGTATCAAACAAAAGTTCCTGAACATCCTTAAGCCTGCAAGCCGTGCCATTTAATAGATATTCACTCTCTCCTGACCTGTAAACTCTTCTTGCTATCTTTACTTCCTCATAGGGAACATTTAATTTATGATCTTCATTGCTTATGGTAATGGCTACATATGCAAATCCAAGCGGCTTTCTCATCTGAGTTCCTGCAAAAATAACATCCTCCATTTTTGCACCGCGAAGCTGCTTTGCACTCTGCTCTCCAAGCACCCACCTTACAGCATCGGCAACATTGCTCTTACCGCTGCCGTTTGGCCCTACGATAGCCGTTATGCCGTCGTGAAATTCAAATATCAATTTATTGGCAAATGATTTAAAACCATGTACCTCTAAGCTTTTTAAATACATCTGATGTTTCTCCTACTTATGATTTATGAAATTTAAGTATAGCCTGATAAGCTGCTGACTGTTCTGCTTTTTTCTTTGTTCTTCCTGTTGCAGTCGTAAGTCTCTCTCCATTTATGTTTACGGCAACCGTAAATGATTTATTGTGGTCAGGTCCTTCTTCTTTAAGCAGCTCATATTCCATCTCAAGATGCTCTCCCTGAACAATTTCCTGTAAAATAGTCTTGCTGTCGTAAAACAGCTTTTTATTTTCTATATCTTTTAATATATGTCTGTCAATATATTCTTTCGCCTTTTCAAATCCACCATCAAGGTAGACTGCACCTATAGTCGCCTCAAGTGTATCAGACAAAATAGAGTCTCTCTCTCTACCGCCGGTAAGATCTTCACCTCTTCCAAGCATCACATACTCACCGAGATCTATATCTCTTGCACAGAGTGCAAGCGTCGGCTCACATACCCAGCTCGCTCTCATTCTTGTCATGTCACCCTCAGGCTTTGTAGGATTATCCTTATATATCTGTTCACTTGAAACAAGCTCAAGTACGGCATCTCCCAAAAATTCAAGACGCTCATTACACATATATTTTTTTAATCTGTTTTCATTTGAATATGAACTGTGCGTAAGTGCTGTTATAAGCAGTTCTACATTTTTAAACTCATATCCTGTTTTTTTCTGAAACTCTAATAATTTTTCCTGTTTCATCAGGCACACTCCTAACCTTTTAAGCCCTATATGCCAACGGTTTTGTCAAGCTGATATTCATAGGTCTGCTCTACTATCTGCCGCTAAAGCAGCCTGCCTATATATCATATTTAACATATAAGCTCCAGCAGATCTCCAACCGTGTCAACATCTTTCAGACTTTCTTCGTCTATTGATATATCGAATTCCTGTTCAACTCCCATAAGAATCTGAAAAAGTTCCAACGAATCAGCACCGAGGTCATCCACAAAACTCATTTCTTGAAATATTTCCATATCTCCAATACCTAAAACTTCTGCAATAATCTTTTGAAGCTTTTTAAATTCCATACGAGCACCACCTATTCAATAATAAGATTTTCTTTTATTTTTTCATTTATCTTTTCTTCATTGAACTGTATACACTGTCTTATAGCCTGAGTTATCTCAACACTTGTTGAACTTCCGTGGGCTTTCACTACAAGCCCGTTTAAACCGAGCAAAGGTGCTCCTCCCTGGTCTGATGTATCAAACTGCTTAAGTGTTGATTTAAGTGCAGGTTTGATAAGAAGTGCTCCTATTTTACTTCTGAGGCTTGACATAAGTCCCTCTTTTACTTTTCCAAGAAGTGTTGCTGCAAGACCTTCATATAATTTAAGGATTACATTTCCAACAAATGCCTCACATACTATAACATCTGCATCTCCCTTTGGTATATCCCTTGCCTCTATACTTCCAACAAAATTTATATCTTTACATTCTTTGAGTAATGGATATGTCTCTTTTACGAGCATATTTCCTTTTTCTTCCTCAGCACCAATGTTTACAATGGCAACACGGGGGTTTTTTATGCCGACTATCCTCTCCATATATATTGAGCCCATCTTTGCAAACTGAACAAGATGAGATGCTCTGGCATCCACATTTGCTCCACAGTCAATAAGAAGTGCTGGACCTTTTGCTGTAGGAATAAGCGGTGCGAGAGGCGAACGCTCTACGCCTTTGATTCTACCCACAACAAACTGACCACCAACAAGTATTGCACCTGTACTTCCGGCTGATACGAAAGCATCCGCTTCGCCATGTTTTACAAGGTTCATACCGACAACAATAGATGACTGTTTCTTTTTTCTTATAGCCATTACCGGTGGTTCATCAAATCCTATAATATCCTCTGCATGAACTATAGTTATACGCTCTTTATCATAAGTATATTTAGCAAGCTCTGATTTAATGTCATCAGTTCTTCCCACCAGTACAACATTTATCTTTTCATTTTCATTAACAGCATCAACGGCACCTTTTATCGGTGCTTCAGGTGCATTGTCACCACCCATGGCATCAACTACTACTTTAATAATATCACTCATATTTCACCTCATACTGTATTTTTTTATAATCAGTTTTTTATACACAATTTTCATTTTACTAAAAAACTTAAAATAGTGCAAGTTAAAACAGCAAAACCGACAAAAAGCCGTAACAGTTCAGCCAAAAAAAAGATAAGTCAATAATACACGAGCTTGCTCGATGTATTATTGGCTTGTTTTTTTGGGCGGAATAGCCTTTCATTTATAAATGAAATAAACATAAGCTGCGTAGCAGCGGCTGACAGCTTGCTGGCAGGTTTATGAATTTATTAAATGCAAGGCTGAACTGTTACAAAAAGCCTGTTAACTATCTTCACTGTCCACATACAAAAACAAACATAACAAAAAGCAGCCTGCTACCTGGCTGCCTTTTTATAGAAAAATGATTTATATGTAGAAAAGCCTGAATCTCCAGGTGATATTATCTGTTCTGTACTTCCAACAAACAATATGCCGTCACTTTTTAGAGACGCATTAAACTTTTTATATATTTCCGCCTTAGCTTCCTCCGTAAAATAAATCATCACATTTCTGCAGATTATCATATTGCAATCTGAAGGATATGTATCCTTTAAAAGGTTGTGTTGTTTAAATTCTACGCATTTCTTTATATCATCCGAAATCTGATAACTTTTTGTACCGACTTTAGTAAAATATTTCGTGATATATTCTTTTGGAAGTCCCTTAAGACTCTTTTCATCATACAATCCAATATGAGCTTTTTCAAGAACAACCCTGTCAAGATCGGTTGCTATGACCTTTATTTTATTTAAAGGTATAAATTTTGAGAGAAGCATTACAAGCGTATATGGTTCATCTCCCGTTGAACACGCCGCACTCCATATCTTGAGATTATTTCCAAAACGCTCGAAAAGGTATGGAAGTATCTCGTTTTCAAGAAGTTTCCACTGCTCAGGATTACGATAAAACTCTGATACATTTATCGTAAGATAGGTAACAAAATCATCGAGCATTTTTTTATCTGATTTGATAGCTTCTATATATTCATCATAACTTTTTATATTATTTTTTGTTATCAACGAATCAATACGCCTTTTCATCTGTCTTTCTTTGTAACTACTAAGATCAATCTTCGTAAGCTGATATACTTTTTCTTTAAACTTTTCATAATCGCCCATTCTCTCGTCCCTCCTTAATCAAAAACGCCAATCCGAACAAACGGACTGGCGCTTCCAAGAACATCCTGTGTTCTGATTACTCAGTTACTTCCTCTTCTTCCTGATCATTGTCATTTAAAAGAGCTTTTATACTTAAGCTGATCTTATGGTCTTCTGAATTAAAGTCAACAACCTTTGCTTCTACTTCCTGACCAACCTTTAATACATCTGAAGGCTTATCTACATGCTCTCTTGAAATCTGTGAAACATGGAGTAATGCATCAACTCCCGGCTCAAGCTCAACAAAAGCACCGAAATCGGCCATTCTTGCAACTTTGCCTTTCACAACAGAACCTACGCTGTATTTATCAGCAGCGTTTAACCAAGGGTTCTGATCCTCAAACTTAAGGCTGAGTGCAATCTTATCATCCTTGATGTCTTTGATAAGAACTTTTGTCTTGTCTCCGACATTAAATACTTTTCTAGGATTCTCAACACGACCCCATGACATTTCTGAGATATGGAGAAGTCCGTCTGCTCCGCCTAAATCAATAAATGCACCAAAGTCTGTAAGATTCTTAACTGTTCCTTCTACAACATCTCCAACATGGATTCTTGCGAATAATTCTTCCTGAAGTTTCTTCTTTTCTGCAACTAAAAGCTGCTTTCTGTCACCGATGATTCTTCTCTTCTTAGGATTGAACTCACTGATAACAAACTCTATTTCCTGTCCTGCATACTTTGAAAGATCTTTCTCGTATGTGTCTGATACAAGACTTGCAGGGATAAATACCTTTGTCTCTTCAACAACAACACTTAATCCACCTGTTAATACATCTGTTACAGTTGCCTTTAATACAGTGTGATTCTCGAAAGCTTCTCTGATGTGCTCATTACTCTGCTCCATAGCTAAACGCTTGTATGTGAGAAGAACCTGTCCCTCACCGTCGTTTACTTTAAGAACTTTAGCTTTCATCTTGTCGCCCTCTTTAACAACTTCTCTAAGGTCGATGCCTGACTGATTGCTGTATTCATTTCTTGTAATGATACCGTCAGCCTTATAACCGATATTTAAGATGATCTCGTCTTCCTTAACGCTGATAACTGTCCCTTCTACAATCTCTCCATTGTGGATTGTTACTAATGATTCTTCCAATAACTGTTCAAATTCATTATTCATTTCTGACATATGATTGAACCTCCTTAATAATATTATTTGGGGTTGAAGCCCCGGCAGTAATACCCACGCTACGAAAAGATTGAAATTGCTTCAAATCCAGGTCATCAAGTGTCTGTATAAAATATGTGTTCTCACACTCTTTTCTACAAATTTCATAAAGTTTCTGGGTGTTTGAACTATGTTTTCCACCTATTACTAACATCGCGTCGGATTGCCTCGCAATAGTACCCGCTTCTGTCTGACGCTCTTCGGTAGCGTTGCAAATTGTATTCATAACATCTATATCATAACTCTTTTTGGATAAAATATCAACTATATCTTTGAATTTCTTGTAATTAAATGTCGTTTGTGACACAATACACAATTTTTTGCCGCCGAAATTGTCTAGTTTTTCAGCCTCCGAAGCACTTTCTATAACTATCGGTTTGCTGACGCACCAGCCTTTTATCCCCTCTACTTCAGGATGATTATCACTTCCGACAATCACAACCGTTTTCCCATCCTCAGATGCCTGCTTTACTATTTTGTGTATCTTTGACACAAAAGGACAGGTCGCATCAACGATATTTACTTTTTTTTCTTTAAGTGCATTTATGACATTCTGCGGCACTCCGTGTGAACGTATTATTATAGTTGTATTTTCTTTTTCACTTATATCATTAACAGAATCTATGACTTTTACACCTTTTTTTTCTAAATCTTTTACTACCTGCTCATTGTGGATGATAGGTCCGAGTGTAAATACCCTGTTATCTTTCTTAGCCTCAGCATATACCATGTCAACGGCACGCCTGACTCCGAAACAAAATCCTGCACTCTTTGCAGTTGTAACTTCTCTCATATCGCTCCCTTTTATCCGTGACAATGGCTTTTCTTAACATAACCTGAAAGCACATTCTCCGATGATTTTATTTTGTAGCTTCAAAAGTTTACTGTTCACACCTACAGTGCGACCAGTAACGATTACAGCCCATTATAAATGCATCTTCGATGCATGGGGCTGTAATCCCATAAAATTCAGTCATTGGCGCATAGCTTGACAGCAAATGTCAAGCTTGCGAATGAGCTGTAGCTTCAAATGTTTCAATTATCGCATCAACCACCTGCTCAATGCTCATATCAGACGAGTCGATAAGCACGGCATCCTCAGCCTGCTTTAAAGGTGCTGTCTTCCTGTTCATATCCTGCTCGTCCCTTGCTATTATATCTTTCTCTATCTGGTCGATGTCACACTCTATTCCTCTTTCAACCTGCTCTTTATATCTTCTTCTCGCTCTCTCTTTCGCACTCGCCGTAAGGAATATCTTTGTCTTTGCATCAGGCAGTACACATGTTCCTATATCCCTGCCATCCATTATGACATTTTTCTGTGCAGCAAGCTGTCTCTGGAGATTTAAGAGTTTTTCTCTTACAGCAGGATATTTTGATATATTTGAAGTCATCATGCTGACCTGTTCTGTTCTGATAAAGTCATTTACATTTTCTCCATTTAAGATAACCTGCTGTGCACCGTCAACATAATCTATCGAAACATCAATATCCACACATTTTTCACTTATTGTCTTTTCATCCTCGGCTTTCACACCGGCTCTTATAAAATAAAGTGCTATTGCCCTATACATAGCTCCCGTGTCAACATAGATAAAATCAAGTTTTTTTGCCGCCTTTTTTGCTATCGTACTTTTTCCGGCTCCTGCCGGTCCGTCTATTGCTATATTATACATATTTCCCTCCGTTGTCCTGTTATGTGCTCTCAAAATCTTCTAAACGAAGAATTTCAGTTCATTCCTGCAAGATACCCTGTTGACCATGCTATCTGAAGATTGTACCCTCCCGTGACCGCATCGAGATCAAGAACCTCTCCGGCAAAGAAAAGACCCTTAACTTTCTTTGATTCCATAGTCCCCGGATTTATCTCCTTAACCGACACACCGCCTTTTGTTATTATGGCTTCATTAAATCCACGCAGACTGTCTATCTTAAATGTCACTCCCTTTAAAAGACTGACTAGCTTATGTCTTTCTTCTTTTGTTATGTTATTTACCTGTTTCTGCTCATCAATACCTGAAAGTTCCACTATCACCGGAATCAGTTTTGACGGCAGAAGCCTTGACAGACTGTTCTTAAAATAACTGTTTTTATTTTCGGAAAAATCTCTGAGTATCCTCTCATCAAGCTGTTCATTTGACAAAGCAGGTTTTAAGTCTATACTTATCTTTACATCAGACATATCCTTACCTGCAACAAGTGTACTCGCACTAAGTACAAGTGGTCCGCTCACGCCAAAATGCGTAAACAGCATCTCGCCAAGTTCCTCATATACAGCCCTGCCTTTATCGGTAAGCGTCATTTTCACATTTCTAAGTGAAAGCCCTTGCAATCTCTTTGGTATATCAGAGTCAATATTAAACGGCACAAGTGACGGATAACGTTTTGTCACCTTTATGTCTGCATCTTTTGCAAATTTATAGCCGTCCCCGGTCGAGCCTGTTGACTGGTAAGAACAGCCGCCTGTCGCAACTATAACTTTATCAGCCGTATAATTTTCACTCCTGCTGCCCGACTGTACTTCTACACCTTTGCATATACCGTCTTCAATATCTATTTTATTTACCTTTGTATTTAAAAGTATCTTTACTTTTCTTTTTTCAAGTGCTTTTTTCAGTGTCCTTATCACATCAGATGACTTATCAGACTCCGGAAAAACCCTGTTTCCGCGTTCAGTCTTTATCTTAAGTCCTTCGCTTTCTAAAAAGTCCATCATGCGGTAACTGTCAAATGTATAAAAAGCACTGTATAAAAACTTTGGATTTGACCTTACATTTTTCAGCAGATTTTCAACATCGCTGTCATTTGTTATATTACATCTTCCCTTGCCGGTGATATAAACTTTTTTTCCAAGTTTTTCGTTCTTTTCGATAAGAAGCACACTATCTCCCGACTCTGCGGCAGATATAGCAGCCATAATTCCTGCTGCTCCTCCTCCGACAACTATTACTTTATCCATCTTTTGTCAGCCTTTCTGTATCACATTTTTCCGTCGTCAAGAACTTTCCAGTTCTTAATGAGATAATCCACAAGTGATATTACCGTCAGAGCGATAGCCGCATAGATAAATATATTTTCGATAATATCTATCACTTCACCGTCAAAATTCACAATAAGGAGCACTGACATCACCATCTGGACAGTGGTCTTAATCTTGCCCCACCAGCTTGCAGCGAGCACAATGCCCTCATTTGCGGCAACAAGTCTGAAACCACTTATGATAAACTCTCTGCTTATGATAACAATAACTCCCCATACCGGCATAGGATTATCAGGTACAGATACAAAACATATGAGTGCCGTGCTGACAAGCAGTTTATCTGCAAGCGGATCCATAAACTTTCCGAAGTTTGACACAAGATTGTATTTCCTTGCGATAAATCCGTCAAGCGTATCCGTAAGTGATGCTATGATAAAGATTGCAACGGCAATATACTTAGAATTTCCGACAACATCCGTAAGCATAAAAAATGCAAAGAACGGTATCATTATAACTCTCAACATTGTTATTTTATTTGGTAGATTCATACTGTGATCCTCTCATTCTATTATTTCGGCTATAAGGTCATACTCATCTGATCTTGTTACCTCGACCTTAACAAAATCGCCTGAATCAAGATTGTAATCTGACTGAATGAAAACATATCCGTCAACATCCGGAGCATCCATATATGTTCTCGCAATATATACTCCTTCGTCTGGAAGTCTTCCCTCTATCATTACCTCGTATATTTCTCCCACTCTTGAATTACTCTTGTCAAAAGCAATATCCTGCTGTATCTGCATTATCTCGTCACGCCTTGCTTCTTTGACTTCCTCGTCTATCTGACCGTCCATCTCAGCCGCAGGTGTGTCTTCTTCTCTTGAATAAGTAAATACGCCGAGCCTGTCAAACTCCATTTTCTTTACAAACTCTTTTACCTGCTCAAAATCATCTTCCGTTTCACCCGGAAATCCCGTTATAAGAGTTGTCCTAAGTGCAATGTCAGGGATTTCCTCTCTGAGTTTTGCAACAGTTTTTTCTATCTGCTCCCTGTTCGTCCATCTTCCCATTCTCCTAAGCACATCATCTGAACCGTGCTGGATAGGCATATCAAGATAATGGCAGACTTTCGGAAGATTTTTTATCGCAGATATAAGCTCATCCGTAATCTCCTCAGGATAACAATATAATATCCTTATCCATTTAAGCTCATCAATCTTAGAAAGTTCCTCTAAAAGCTTTGGCAGACTCTTTTCGCCATAAATATCCTTACCGTAAAGGGTAGTCTCCTGTGCGACAAGGATAAGTTCCTTTGCTCCGTTTGCAACAAGATGTTTTGCCTGTGCGATAAGATTATCCATTGGAACACTTCTGTAATGACCTCTGACTTTTGGAATAACGCAGTAGGTACAACACTTGTCACATCCCTCAGCAATCTTTAAGTACGCATAGTAACCGCCTGACATACTGTCTCTGTCGGTAAGCGGTGTCGGAAGATAATCAATGTCCTTTAAAGACTCTAAAACTCCTTTGCCGCCTAAAGCTTCATTTATCTTTTCTGATAAATCCTCATATCCCATCGTTCCGACAATAAGGTCAACTTCAGGAATATCCTCCTTAATCTCATTGTGGTACCTCTGTGCAAGGCAGCCCGCTGCAACCAGAAGTTTGCATCTTCCCTCCTTGTAACCACCCATCTCAATAAGCGTGTTGATGCTCTCCTCTTTTGCATCACCTATAAAACAACAGGTATTTACAACAATAACATCCGCATCATCAATATCATCCGTAAGGACAAAACCGTTTTTTCTAAGAGATGTAATCATCATCTCACTATCCACAAGGTTCTTATCACATCCCAATGATACAAAAAATATATTCACTGTATTCCTCTTTTCTATAATTATTCTTCAACTGAGCTTACACAATTATGCATAAGCATTGCGATAGTCATAGGACCTACTCCGCCCGGAACAGGTGTTATCGCACCGGCCTTTGGCTCTACATCTGCATAATCAACATCTCCACAGAGTTTCCCGTTCTCATCTCTGTCCATTCCGACATCAATAACAACAGCCCCCTCTTTGATATAATCGGCAGTTACAAATTTTGTCTTACCTATCGCAACGATAAGTATATCCGCACGTTTTGTAACTTCTTTTAAATCCTTTGTATGCGAATGGCAGATGGTAACAGTTCCGTTTTCCCTAAGCAAAAGCATAGACATAGGTTTCCCTACGATATTGCTTCTTCCTATGATAACGCACTCTTTACCGTCAATCTCTATATCAGAACGCTTCAAAAGCTGAATGATACCTGCCGGTGTACATGAAACAAAACCTTTCTGTCCTATGCTAAGTCTTCCGACACTCTCAGGATGGAAACCGTCCACATCTTTTTCAGGTGCGATAGTCTTAATAACCTTATCCTCATCAATATGATTAGGAAGTGGAAGCTGAACCAAAATTCCATTAACTGAGTCATCTTTATTTAACTTCTCTACAAGTTCAAGAAGCTCTGCTTCCGTAGTCTCCTCCGGAAGTTCATACGCAAGTGATCTTATGCCAACATAAGCACAAGCCTTTTTCTTATTGCCAACATAAACAGTTGAAGCCGGGTTATTACCAACCTGAATAACCGCAAGAGTAACCTCAACACCCTTTTCCTTAAGAGCAGCCACTCTCTCCTTGAGTTCATCCTTAATCTCCTGTGAAATCTTCTTACCATCAATTATCTTTGCCATATTATGTCGTTTCCTTTCTGTCATTTATCTAAACATTAAAAACACTTCCACCCACAAACTCACGCATAAGCGAATTTTTAGGTATTCCCTCACTGCTTATCGTAAGGAAATAATCAAGGAATTTAAGCAGCCTTTTTGCTTCTATATACTCCGGTGCATCCTTTGGTATTCCAAAAAGTATCGCTTCGGCATATGGTTTTAATACCGCAAGCTCATATATGAGTGCCGAATTGAACATCACATCTGCTTCCTCCTGGAACGGGAATATATATTTGTCCTCCCCCCTCCTTACCGACGGCCACATTGAGATGGTTTTTGCTGCCGATGAACCTCTCGTTCTGGCATCTCTTACCATTCGTCTTATAAGTCTGCCATCAGTTGTCGATATTCTATTGTGCTCATCAATATTTAACTGGGTAAGTGCACTTATATATATCTTAAACTTACTTTCTTTCGGGAGTGAATATGAAAGTTTGTCATTTAAGCCGTGAATACCCTCAAGCACAAGTATATCATCCTTTCCAAGTTTTAGAAAATCACCTTTGTATTCCCTATGTCCCGTAAGAAAGTTAAACACCGGCATCTGAACGGTCTCTCCGGCTAAAAGTGCAGTCATATCCTTGTTGAACTGCTCCACATCTATAGCTTCAAGACACTCAAAATCATAGTTTCCGTTTTCATCTATCGGCGTATCTTCCCTATTTTTGAAATAATTGTCGAGCGAGATAGGATGCGGTGTTATGCCAAATGTCCTAAGCTGAATGGATAATCTGTGCGAAAATGATGTTTTTCCTGATGATGACGGTCCGGCTATCATCACAAACTTTTTACTCGCATCCCCGGCTATCTTTTCCGCTATCTGTGCGATTTTCTTTTCCTGTAATGCCTCCTGCACAAGAATAAGGTTTGATGCCCCTCCATTTGCAACAATTTCATTTAACGCTCCTACAGTTCTTACATTAACCACTTTCCCCCAGTTTCCGGCTTCCTGAAGTGTCTTAAACAGCTTCGGACTCGGAACATGATTTTTCACTTCCGTAGGAGTTTTCTGGTTTGGCATATTCACCATAAAACCATTATCATACTTTTCTATCGTGAAATATTTAAGTAATCCGCTGCCTGATGGCATATAGCCGTAATAGTAATCCTCAAAACCGTCAAGTGAATAGATATTTGCCGTTGACACTCTCCTATACTCAAACAGTTTCTTTTTATCATACATCTTGTGTTTTTCAAAAATATCCGATGCTTCCTGAGTGCTTACTACACGCTTTTCAAAAGGTATATCCTTTTTAACAAGCTCGTGCATCTTTTCCTCGACTTTTTTTAAAATTTCATCCGTTATTTCAATGCCCTCTGCTTCACAGTAGCAACTGTCACCTATCATATATTTTATAAATACATTTTTGAGCGGCATATCCTTACACACTTCGTAAAAAGCATCCAGCAACAGCAGATTTACGCCTCTGACATATGTTTTGTGACCGTTTGGGTCCGAAATATCTAAAAATTCTATCTCACAATCAGTTTTTATCTTTTTATTTAACTCGATAAGCTTTGCACCCTGTTTTGCCAAAATTATGTCATATTTGCAATTATCTTTAAAATCTTTTGAAACTTCTCCATATGTAATCCCGGTCTCATATTCCTTTGTTACGCCGGAAACTGTCACTTTAACCATATCCACACTATCCCTTTCCGCTCACAAAATTTTATTTACTGCATCCTACATATTGTCTTTAACAATAAATCATATTCAGCAATTATCTTTTGTTTACTTATTTCTTCATCGGACATACCGCTTTTTTTTAGTGAAGCCATCACTTTTTCCATGCGTTCTTTTTCCTTAGCCAGAAATTCAGCAAAGACATCATTCTTTGCAGCTATCAGGTATTTCCCATATACATAATCAGCTTCATCGTATGTCTCATCAATATTTATTATACTTCCGGAATGATTTATTTCCGCAACTTCTTTATTATGCTGTCCTAAACATTCCATCATGTCTTTTCTTACGGCCCTTATTACAACATAGTATTTTCCCATGTCAAAAACCATCTTTTCCATATCTATGAAAAAACCGAGTTCATGAAGACATCTTCTGACAAGATATATTTCTGACTGCGGTGATAAAACAAGTTCACCAGCACTAATCGTCTTGTCTTTCTCTTTCATAAGAATATCTCTTATCAAAGCACCTCCCATACCGCTTATAAGTATGGTATCAGCTTCGCCGCTTTCAAGTTTATCAAGACCGTTTGAAAGTCTCGTCTCTATCTTATCCGTAAGTCCCGCTTGTCTTATATGGCTTTTTGCCTTTTCTAACGGACCTTTATTTATATCCATGGCAATCCCGCATCTTGCCATTTTATTTTCAATAAGATAAATGGAAGTAAAACCGTGGTCACATCCTATATCCGCAACAGTTCCTCCAGTGCTTACACATGATGCGACCGTTTCAAGCCTTTTAGAAAGTTTTGTCTTACTCAAGATAATCCTTTAATTTACGGCTGCGGCTAGGATGTCTTAATTTTCTAAGTGCTTTTGCTTCAATCTGACGGATACGCTCTCTTGTTACCTTGAACTCTTTTCCTACTTCCTCAAGTGTTCTCGCTCTGCCGTCCTCAAGACCAAAACGAAGTTTAAGAACTTTCTGTTCTCTCTCCGTAAGAGTTCCAAGCACCTCATCAAGCTGTTCTCTAAGTAGTGTAAACGCTGCGGCTTCTGCCGGTACAGGTACATTGTCATCCTGGATAAAGTCACCAAGATGGCTGTCCTCCTCCTCACCGATAGGAGTTTCAAGTGAAACCGGTTCAAGCGATATTTTCTGAATTTCCCTTACCCTGTCAACAGGCATATTCATATGTTTCGCTATCTCCTCAGGCTGTGGCTCTCTGCCGAGTTCCTGAAGAAGCTGTCTTTGCACTCTCACATATTTGTTTATCGTCTCAACCATGTGAACCGGAATACGGATTGTTCTCGCCTGGTCTGCAATGGCTCTTGTTATGGCCTGGCGAATCCACCATGTAGCATATGTGCTGAACTTATATCCTTTTTTATAATCAAATTTTTCAACTGCCTTTATAAGACCTAAGTTACCCTCCTGAATAAGGTCAAGGAACAACATTCCTCTGCCGACATAACGCTTTGCGATACTTACTACAAGTCTTAAGTTTGCTTCTGCAAGTTTTTTCTTTGCCTCTATGTCACCATTTTCCATACGCTTTGCAAGCTCTACCTCCTCATCAGCAGAAAGAAGCGGAACTTTTCCTATCTCTTTAAGATACATACGAACAGGATCGTCAATACTTACTCCGTCAGGCACCGAGAGGTCGATATTTTCAATCTCGTCCTCGTCAGGCACTTCGCCGCTCTCCTCAAGTTCAAGGATAAGTGCATCATCGTCGGCATCGTCCTTGTCATCTGAAATTCTCAGTACATCAACACCGCTTGCCTCAAGCAGATCAATAACCTTTTCCGTCTTTTCTTCATCAAGCTGAACATCAGCCAGGAAATTGTTGATTTCTCCAAGCTCCAGCACATTTTTCTTGCTCTTTGCAAGCTCTTTCAAAGCAATAAGCTTCTGTTGAAATTTCTTCTTTTCTTCTTCGATATTCTTTTCTTCTGCTTTCTTAGCTGCAGATTTTTTCCCTGTGCTTCTAGCCGGTTTCTTCTCTGTTGCCATATTGTTCCATCCTTTCTTTTATGTAACAAACTTCATCATCTACCGTATAAATGACTTCGTTTATACTCTAACCATCTTTTAGAGAAATATGCATTTTATCTCTGTTCTGAATTTTATTTTTTTCAATCATTAGCGACTGAAGTTTTGTTATATCTGTCAGATTTTTTAATTTTTTATCAATACTGTATTCTTTTATCTTAAACACCAGCTCATTGAGTGCTCTCTCTTTCTCATCGCTGTTCATATTGACCTTAAAGGTTGTCTGAAAAATATCTGCTATCTCTTTCTGCTCGTCTGCTTCCTCAAAATGATTTACTATCCTTGCCGGAATAACCTCACCCTTTTCAAACTGTTCATATAAAAGTTCTGCCGCCTTTTTATACGGTTCTTCCTCAAAATCTTCTCTGCCAACGATATCGCTTACTTTCCCAAAAAGCTCAGGGCTGTCTACAAGCCATGAAAGCAGTAATTTATATGAATATTCTATTCCTTTTTCCTTAGGTTTCCTGCCGTTTTTCTGATATCCATCACTCTGACTAAATGTTTTCTTTGTCCTGCTTGAAGCCATATTCGCATTTTTTATGACAAGCCCCCGCAAATCTTCTTTTTTTATTGAATATTTTGCTGATAATGTCTCGATATAATTGTCTCTCTGAACCTTATCTTCAAACACGAGAAGTTTTCTTGCCATCTCGTGGTCGAACTTTGTTTTTTGTTCAGGATCAGTTATATCATAGTTTTTTCTGAGAACCTCTATCTCAAACAAAAATGCGTTCTGTGCATCATTTATCCGCTTCTCAAACTCCTCATTTCCAAGAGCTTTTATAAACTCATCCGGGTCTTTATACGGGTCCATATGGATAACTCTGGCGTTTATTCCTGCATCCCTGAGCATCGGTATCGCTCTCAATGCTGCTTTGATACCTGCCGCATCGCTGTCATATGTAAGAAGCACCTCATCGGTATATCTTTTAAGTATGACTGCCTGCTCTGAAGTAAATGCTGTTCCCAGCGATGCCACCGCATTTGTAAAGCCTGCCTGATGCAGTGCTATAACATCCATATATCCCTCGCAGAGAATGATATTTTTTCTTTTTCCAAGTTTTGCGTAATTCAGACCAAATAAATTTTTACTTTTATTGAACAAAATAGTTTCCGGCGAGTTCAGATATTTTGGTTTTGCATCACCCATGACCCTGCCGCCAAAGCCGATGACTCTGTTGTTTATATCCATTATCGGAAACATTACCCTGTTCCAGAATTTGTCATAAGCACCATGCTCGTCTATCTTAAAAAGCCCTGTCTCACTTAGCTCTCTGTCAGAATAACCCTGATTTTTAAGATAGCCATAAAGCTCTCTGCCGCCCTGACCTGAATATCCAAGTCCAAAATGCATTATCGTTTCATCACTGAGTCCCCTGTTTTTAAAATAGTCATACCCCTGTTTTCCGCCCGGAGACTTTAACTTTGCATAATAATATGCTGCCGCTTTTGCATTTATCTGTACAAGTGTACTCCTGAGATTTTTCTGTCTTTTCTGTTCAGGTGTCAGTTCCGTCTTTGGAAGTTCTATACCTGCCTGTTCAGCCAGAAATTGCATCGCTTCGGGAAATGTATAATTTTCATATTCCATAACAAATGTGATGACACTTCCTGCCACTCCGCATCCAAAACATTTATACATCTGCCTTGCGGGATTTACACTGAACGACGGTGTTTTTTCACTGTGAAACGGGCACAGTCCGACATAACCGCTGCCCGAACGCTTCAGATTTACATATCTTCCTATAATCTGAACGATGTCACTTCCGGAACGAACTTTTTCAATCTGTTCCTCTGTGTAATACATATGCTCTCTGAAACCTCCTATCAACAAAATAACTAACATAAAACGCACACGCACAAATCTTGTGTCATGTTACCCTCTATGTTAGTTATTCGACATTAATTTTAAATTTCCTTTTTTAATCTGAATTTTTTAATTTAAAATTACAAAACCATCACGCAAGTTCTCCGATATAGTAAAATCCTTTGCTCTCGCAGAGTTTTACATCTACTATACTTCCTATAAGTGACTTGTCCCCCTTAAAATGAACAAGATAATTTTTGCTTGTTCTTCCGGTCACAAGTGTGGCATCATGGTCATTTATCTCCTCGACAAGAACTTCCTCCACTTTTCCAACATCCTCTGCTGCTTTCTTTGCCGCTATCTCCTGAACCTTTGCGAGAAGTCTGTCAAATCTTTCCTTTACAACAGCTTCATCAACCTGTTCTTCCATTGCGGCAGCAGGTGTTCCCGTTCTCTTGCTGTAAATAAAAGTGAACGCACTGTCGTACTCTACTTTTTCAACTACATCCATAGTCTGTGCAAAATCTTCTTCTGTCTCTCCCGGAAAACCTACTATTATATCGGTAGAGAGTGCTATATCAGGAACGGCTTTTCTTATCTTTCTCACAAGTTCAAGATAACCCTCTTTTGTATAATGACGGTTCATTTTCTGTAAAAGCCTGTCACTTCCTGACTGTAACGGAAGATGCATCTGCTTACATACTTTCTTTGACTCACCGAGATACTCTATAAGTTCATCTGAAAGATCCTTTGGATGGGAAGTCATAAATCTAATCCTCTTAAGTCCCTCTATCTTTTCAACTCTCCTCAAAAGTTCTGTGAAAGAAATAGGATTTTCAAGATTTTTACCGTATGAATTTACATTCTGACCGAGAAGCATAACCTCTACAACGCCGTCTTTTACAAGACACTCTATCTCGGCGATTATATCCTCAGGCTCTCTGCTCCGCTCCCTGCCCCTCACATATGGCACTATACAATAGCTGCAGAAGTTGTTGCAGCCAAACATAATATTTACACCACTCTTAAAATGATATTTTCTCTCAACAGGAAGTTCTTCAACTATCTCTGTCGTGTCTTTCCACACATCTATTATCATTTTTTTTGACTCTGCCCGGTCAAGCACTTTCATCGAAAGAAGTTCTGCAAATTTGAATATATTGTGTGTTCCAAAGATAATGTCCACATTTCTGTAACTTTTCTTTATCTTCTCGACAACACTCTCCTCCTGCATCATGCAGCCACAGAGCATAGTTATCATTTCAGGATTTTTATTTTTAATCTTTTTTAACTGACCGAGTCTGCCATAAACCTTGAGATTTGCATTTTCTCTTACGGTACAGGTATTAAATATTACAAGGTCTGCGTCCTCATCCTCAACGACCTTATATCCTATCGTCATCAGGATACCGATTATCTTCTCTGAATCCCTCGCATTCATCTGGCATCCGAATGTATTTACACAGCAGGTAAGTTCTCTGCCTTTTTCTTCTTTTTTAAGTTCCATCCAATGTTGCAATTTCTTTATGAAATAATACTGTCTTTCCGGTTCTTCCTGCGGCGGCGGCAATGTAATGTCAATATCTTTTATTTCTTCTTTTATCGTATCATAATTCATCTGTCGTTTACCTCAGCTTTCATTTTTGTATCATTGTTTTTGTCGTTGTCAGGATAATTCTATTATCGTTCCGTAATTTGCAGGAAGTTTAACTATAATATTTCCATTTTCTGCCTTCGCCTCAACTTCCTCATTTTTTGCCTTATTGTTTCCATCAAGGATAATCTTTGCACCCATGCACTCAGTGCGTGGATTTATCGTAAGAACTGCTTCGTTATCGTCATTATTTAAAGCCACGATAACAGTCTTTTTATCAATACTTCTCGAATAAGCAAACTGTCTGTTCGTAAGCAGAAGTTCCTCATATTTACCTGCACTTAACACCTCGTAATCTTTCTTAAGTTTTCCAAGCTTCGCACACAGGGCTGTTATCTCATTATTTTCATATGCGCCCTTAAAATCATCAAGTTCAAGGCATGGACGCAGATTCCAGTCAGAACCGTTTTCTTTCTTTCCCTCAATAGCAAACTCCGAGCCATAATATACCGATGGAATACCGTAAAGAGTGTATAATAATATATAAATATTGTAAAGATGTTCTTTATTGTTTACTTTTGAATAAATCCTCTCCACATCATGATTATCGACAAATGTATATAATCTCGTGTCACCACATATGCCTAAAAGCCTCTTTACAGAATGTGCTATTTCAAAATAATTATGGTCATTGTGTCCCGAATAAAGACCTTTATGCAGCTCATAATTTGTAACGCTGTCAAGCATATCACCGTTTGCCCATCTGCTGTAATCACCGTGTATAACTTCTCCCATAAGCCAGAAATCTTCTTTTAATCCCGATGTGAAACCTCTTAATTCTCTCATAAAGTCAAAGTCGAGTACATCTGCCGCATCTAGTCTTATACCATCTATATCAAATTCATCAATCCAGAATTTTATCGCTTCAAAAAGGTATGACTTAACTTCAGGATTTCTCTGGTTTAACTTGACTAATAGATTATAGCCGCCCCAGTTTTCATAGGAAAGTCCGTCATTGTACTCATTGTTTCCGCCAAAATTCACATTGCAAAACCAGTCTTTATATGCTGAATTTTCACGGTTTTTGAGCAAATCCTGAAAAGCCGGAAATGTTCTTCCGACATGATTAAAAACTCCGTCCACTATAATGTGCATACCTTTTTCATGGCAATGTGCAACATACTTTTTGAAATCGTCATTTGTGCCCAGCCGGCAGTCTACCTGTTTATAGTCCCTTGTCTCATATCCATGTCCCTCTGACTCAAACAAAGGTCCGATATATATTGCCGTAAATCCAAGTTCTGCCGCATGGTCTGACCACTGTGTCAGTTTGTCAAAATGCTGTTCCTTTTCTCCGTTGTTCTCTTTTTTACATCCGCAAAGTCCGAGCGGATATATATGATAAAAAACTGCTTTATCGTACCACTTCATATTCTGCCTCCTGTTGTTTATTTTAATCTTTGTTATTTATTGTCAGTTATTATGTGACACTGCACCTGTAAATGTCTTTATCCCAAAAATCCCAAGAACTGCTATGACAAACAATACAAACATAACCGCTATATTTATGATATTATTGCCGCTGCCAAGCACTATCGGCAGGATATAACTCGTCCCGTTGAAAATTATATGTGTAAGCATTGAGCAGAGTATGCTCCCTGTTGCCTTTACGATAACCCCTAATACTATTCCAAGACAGAACGCATATAATCCCTGCACGAGATTCATATGGTAAAGACCAAACAATGCCGCCTGTAATATATTTGCCACCCAGTAGTCAAAACCGATATAAAATCTGTCAAATATTGCTCCCCTGAAAATCATTTCCTCAGATACCGGACCTATAAAGACTGCATAGGCAAGTGTCACTGCCATGTTTCCTGTCTCAAAATTTGACATAAGCTTTGTATAATTTTTAAATACTCCCGGCATAAGTGCGGTCAGACCGCTCAAAAGAAAAGTAAGTATTATGCAGCATCCTGCGGCTGTAAAAAATATCATCATTATATTTTTTACTGAAAATACTTTCCTGTAATCCATACTATCGGCTCGAAATCCTGATTTCTTATATAATATGGCACACCATATAAATGACAGTATCGCACTAACTGCCGATATTGTAAGCATCAGATTTGTACTCTTGGTTGTGTTTAATATTGTAATCTCTGCAAGTGCCCTTGCATATCCGATTCCCTGAGCAATCCCAAATACCGTATATCCAAGCACACATAACATATACGCAATAAGCTGCATAAGTATTATGCCGATAAATATAAACAATGCCTTTGTCACCATTGTGACCCTAAGTCTTTTTAACTCTATCTTCTCTTTATTATCCAAATCTTTTCCTTTCAATACATAAACGCATACTGACGAAAAAATCCGAACAAGCATGATGTCCGGATTTTTCTTTTATGTTACAACTGCAATTATCTCTTTCGCTGTAAAAATTCTGGTATCTTAATTCCACCATCTTCACTGCCCCTTGAATATGTAGGCTGCGGCTGTGGAACAACAGTTGGTCTTACCGTTGACTGTGCACTGCCCTGAACACCTGAAGCAGTCTGCTTAACCTGTTTAGGTACCGGTGTCACCGGTCTTACAGGTGTGGCAATCTGCCCTTCTCTTGTAGGAAAGTTTGTCTTTGGTGTCTGCTGCTTTATAAATGAAGATGCCTGCTTAGGCTGTTCTGTGTTATCTTCATCAAGCCCTGTTGCAATAACAGTTATCTTAACCGTGTCATCGCCTGCCCCGTCACTTACACCAAATATAATGTTACTGTTTTCGCCTGTAAGTTCCTCTATATATGAAGCTGCTTCTCCGGCTTCCTGAAGACCTACATCTCCGGCAATATTTATGATGACATCTGAAGCGCCCTCTATAGTAGTCTCGAGAAGCGGACTTGATATGGCCTGTTTTACCGCATCAAGACATTTGTCATCACCGGTACCTGTTCCAATACCGATATGTGCTACTCCCTTATCTTTCATAACTGTCTGCACATCTGCAAAGTCAAGATTGATAAGTCCCGGTACATTGATAAGATCCGTAATACCCTGAACACCCTGCTGTAATACTTCATCAGCTTTGCTTAACGCATCCTGCATAGATGTTCTTCTGTCAACTATCTCAAGAAGTTTGTCGTTTGGTATAACGATAAGTGTATCTACATTATTTTTAAGATTTTCTATACCTGCCAGTGCATTGTTCATACGGCTTCTTGCCTCAAACTTAAATGGCTTTGTAACAATACCTACAGTAAGGATACCAAGTTCCTTTGATATTTCTGCGACCGCCGGTGCTGCTCCTGTTCCGGTACCACCGCCCATACCACATGTTACAAATACCATATCTGCACCTTTTATCATCTCTGTTATATCTTCACGGTTTTCCTCGGCAGCAGCTTTTCCAACTTCGGGATTTGCCCCTGCTCCAAGACCCTTAGTAAGTTTTTCTCCAATCTGGAGACATGTTGCAGAATTGCAATTCATAAGATGCTGCTTATCTGTATTTATACATATAAACTCAACACCTTTTATCCCCTCTTGTATCATTCTATTTACGGCATTATTTCCGCCACCGCCAACACCAACTACGATTATTTTAGCGGTTATTTCTGAATCATTTGTTTTTATCTCTAACAACGCTGCTCCTCCTTAATCTGCTCACAAATTTCCCTAAGATATATAATACTAATTAACTTTTGAATAATCAAGAGAAAATTTGTTCTTTTAATTGTTTTTTATTATAAATTTTGTCAATTTCTACATTCTTCTACTAATTATTTGTCTTTAAAATGATTTTGTCTCCAGAATGATAGTCAGACATATCAATACTTCCTTTTAAATTTCTCTTTGCTGTAGTCTTTAACACATCCGACAAAGCGGCAAGCTCATCATCATACATATCTTTTTTTCCAAGAAACACCCTTACCTTTCCCGAATAAAGCATTATACCGTCAGAGCTTGAATGTATCCTTGAAACATTTATATTATAATGGCTTATAAGCTGCGATATATTCATTATCTTTGAAAAAAGTTTTTCATCCTTTACGCTGAATGCTTTACCTATGGAAAATTTTCCAAACTTTATGCCTGTTACCATCGGCACATCTTTTTTATGTTCTGAAAGACTTTGAAGAACTATTCCGTCTTTATCGAAATATACATACTGCCCCATATATTTTATGCATCCGCTTATCTTTTTATCATAGATATGAAGCACAACAGTATCATGGCTTTCATATTTTACATCAATATCCTCGACAAAAGGCAGTTTATTTATGCCATACAATTTGTTATACACTCTGAACACCAGTGCATTGTCGGAAAATTTTCTGCAAAAAACACTTTTTTCTATTTCGCTGTCAGAATATACACTTCCACCCTCTATCTTAACCGTGTCTATATGAAACCAAAAATATAATACAAAAATGATTACAATTACGACGCAAAGCGTTGCAAAGAAACGTTTTAGTATCCTCATAAGCTGTTTAACCTCTTTTCTCTTTTTGAAACACCGAGTACGATTCCCATCTCCGCCATCATTATCATCGCAGATGTTCCACCGTAACTTATAAACGGAAGCGGTATTCCCGTTGACGGTATCGAGTTTGTCACAACGGCAACATTTATAACTACCTGTATCGACAACTGCAGCATTACCCCGGCACACAGCATCGTGCCAAATATATCCTTAGCCTTATAACCTATCTGAATAACTTTAAAGAATAGTATTATAAATGCGATAATGACACCCGCCGCACCTACAACACCAAGTTCCTCGCAGATTACCGAAAATATCATATCATTGTACGCCTCAGGTATATATCCGAGCTTCTGCACGCTGTTTCCTATGCCGTTGCCAAACAATCCGCCTGTAGCAATGGCATATAATCCCTGCTTTATCTGATGTGCATTTTCATTTGTCTCTACATGAAGCCATATCTGTATCCTCTCCATACGGAAAGGATCACCGAAAATTATATAAAGAGCTGCCGCCATCATCATAACTACTATACATACAACAAAATATCCGTTTTTATTGCTTGCTATAAAACACATTCCAACACTTATCCCTGCCACTACTATAGCAGAACTTAAGTTTTCTTTAGCAATCACTGCTATAAGCGGAGTTGTAAATGCCATTACTTTCAAAAAACCTGAGAAGGTGTCAAAGATACTTCTGTTTATGTATGCCACATACGATATAAATATTATGACAACTATCTTTGTTATCTCCGATGGCTGAAACTGGACTGGACCAAATTTCAGCCATCTTCTCGCACCATTATAATCAACACCGATAAAAAGCACGGCAATCTGCATAACAAGTGCAATAACATATAAAATATGCACTACTCTTATTTTCTTGTTTTTAGAAAAAATCTTTCTAATAAAAATATGGTAATCAAAACCTGCAACAAAAAGCATCATTGCACAGCCTGCCAAAAGCCCTGCTGCCTGTGACTTCACAAATCTAAGCTCTGAGCCGAGCAGCATGGCATTGTAAACTCCGGCACTTCTTATCATAACTATACCAAAGACTGCTATTCCTATAGTCAGTGCAATGAGTACATAGTCATATTTAGAGTAAATTTTTTCTTTTCTCGGTCCGGTTGTCTTTTCTTTACTCCAGGCTGTTGACATACTCCTTAAATAACTTACCTCGCTCCTCAAAGTTTTTAAACATTCCCCAGCTTGCACAGGCAGGTGATAATAATACCGCATCCCCTGATACCGCCTGTTTACTGCTTACTTTCACGGCTTCTTCTAATGAATCTGTCATTATGACATTCTCAAAACCTGCTTTTTTAGCAGCAGCAGCTATCTTATCCCTTGTCTGTCCGAGAAGCACAAGTGCTTTTACTTTATCTCCAAACGAAGCTATCCATTCATCATATGATGAATCCTTATCATAGCCTCCACCTATGACAACGGTAGGTCTTACCATAGCTTCAACTGCTTTTATCGCCGCATCAGGATTTGTTCCCTTTGAATCATTATAATATTTAACACCGTTTACTTCTTTTACATACTCTATCCTGTGCTCTACGGCATTAAACTCTTTTACGGCTTTTCTTATGCAGTCAAGCGGCACGCCTGCGTGCATTGCTATTGCAACGGCAGCCATAACATTCTCATAATTATGTTTTCCTAAAAGTTTCATATCATGGATGGTACAGATTTCTATCGTCTCTGAACCATCATTATACATAATCTTTTCACCGTCAAGCCATATGCCCTGTTCAAGTATATGCTCACTGCTAAACCAAAATACCTTTGCAGGTATATCTTTTGCTATCTTTTTAAGGTATTCATCCTCATAATTTAAGACACATATCTCATCTTTATTTTGATTTTTGGCAATCCTTGCTTTTGTTTCGACATAACATTCCATAGTATGATGTCTGTTTAAATGATCAGGTGTGATGTTAAGTATCGCACTTATCTGAGGATGAAACTTATTTATAGTTTCAAGCTGGAAACTGCTGACCTCTGCAACTGTCACTGACTCGTCTTTCATCTCTGCAGCATATTCCGTATATGGAAGTCCTATATTTCCGACAACAAACACACTCTTAAAATATGTTTTCATAATCTCACCCGTAAGTGCCGTCGTTGTTGTCTTACCATTTGTGCCGGTTATCGCAAACAGTTTTCCTTTTCCGCAAAGATATGCGAGTTCTATCTCTCCCCAAACCGGTATATTGTTTTCCTGAAGTTTTACCACAAACGGGAGGTCAGTCGGAACTCCGGGACTAAGTATTACAAAATCAATACTGTTCATTTTCTGTTCCGGCAGTTCTCCTATTATGAGGTCAAATTCCGCTTCTTTTGGAAATCTTTTCATTATTTCTTCTGACGAAAGCGAAGCATTTCCCTCAAGCAGGGTTACCTGTGCACCCACATGATTTAATAAATTTACAGCGGCGACTCCGCTTTTTCCTGTACCTACAACTAAAGCTCTCTTATTTGTAAATTTCATAACTATCCTCTTTTCTTCATTCTCTTATCAGTTTTAATCCAATATGGCAGCTATACACATAACTGTCGTAACTATTGAAAACAATGCCACAACCGTTGTCTCCCGCCAGCCGCATTGTTCAAAATGGTGATGCAGAGGTGCCATTCTAAACAGTCTTTTTCCACCGCTTAGTTTAAAATAGACAACCTGCAATATTACTGACAAAACCTCTGCCAGATAAATTATCCCTACTATTGCTATATATAAAGGCATTTTCAACTCCACAGCCATAGCGGCAACAAAACCTCCAAGTGCCAGCGAACCGGTATCTCCCATAAAAACGAGTGCCGGATAAACATTGAACAGCAAAAATCCCATCAATGCTCCCGCAACACAACCGCCTGACAAAACAAGACTGCTGCCGCTTTTTAATGCTGCAATAGAAAAAAACACCACTATAAGTAATGTCACACTTGACGCAAGTCCGTCAAGCCCATCGGTCAGATTTACACCATTGACCGTCCCTATCATTATGATATAAATGAAAATAAAAAACAACCATTTAGGCATCGTAAGATAAATGCCATCTCTTATTCCTCCGGTAAATGGCACAAGCATCTCACATTCATCCGAAATCCTTACCATATAATAATAACAGAACAATAATGCCACAACACCTTGCAAAACAAGTTTCTGAATAACCGTAAGACCGAGAGACCTTTTCAAAACAACTTTTATATAGTCATCTAAAAAGCCTATCGCACCAAATCCTAAAAAAGCAAATAAAAGCAGACTCATCTGACGGTTCATACTTATTTCAAAAATATTTATTATAACCGCACTTATCAGTATTACAAGCCCACCCATTGTAGGTACTCCTGCTTTCTTAAGATGCCCTCTGGGGCCATCGGCTCTTATCTGCTGATTCACATTAAAAAACTTAAGAACATAAATCATAACCGGACAAAGCAGTGTACTTACCAAAAAAGCTGCAAATATCGAAAAAAACACAGATACATATGTCATATAATTCTCCATTCTTACGCCTATTTGCACATGGCGTGATTATTTAGGTTTCCGGTCACCCCTAAATTGTAAGCTGCAGACATTCTTTAGCATGCTCTAATTTCCACTGTAACCGTAATCCTCTTTTCCATCAACATAAGGCAGTATATCATCAAGCAGCTTTGAAATAACAGGTGCCGCAATAGTTCCCCCATAATAAATCCCGGATGGTTCATCTATCAGCACCAAAGCTATGACTTTCGGATTTTGTGCTGGAGCAAATCCCATGCATGATGCAATATATTTTCCGCTTCTTCTTGGAAGTTTTTCCGAAGTTCCTGTCTTTGCACCAACTTTATACCCCTCTATTGCCGCTTTCTTTCCACCGCCCTCTGACACAACGGTCTCCAGTACGTTCTTCATAACATCTGATGTTTCTTTTGATATGACATTCTTTTTTGAAGTATATCTGATATTTGTTTTTCTCTGAGTTTCGGTGTCCGATATGCTCACTCCAAAATGTGGAGTTATCATCGTACCCCCGTTTATAACGGCACTTATCGTGGTAAGTATTCTTATCGGAGACAACTGAAACGACTGTCCAAAAGACATGGTCGCAAGCTCAACCTCACCGACATTTTTTTGTTTATGCATTATCGTACCCGCTTCCCCCGGAACATCTATTCCGGTCTTGTCGAGTATGCAAAACTTTTTTAGATACTTAAACATATTAGAAACACCAAGCCTTTGTCCGATTTCCATAAAAACCGGATTGCAGGAATTCTGGACTCCCTGCACAAAAGTTTCTGTTCCATGCCCCGTTGTTTTATGACACCTTATTCTCCTGTCTGCCACTAATTTATAACCGGGACAATTAAAAGTATCCGTAAGCTTGACAACTCCCTGCTCATATGCGGCTGTAGCCGTAAAAACCTTAAACACGGAACCCGGCTCATATGTATCGCATATACAGCCGTTTCTCCACATCTCATTCAATTTCTTATTCAGCTCTTTTATATTTTTGGTCTTATTCTTTCCACTGAGTTTATACGGTTCATTAAGATTAAATTCAGGCACATTTACCATGGAATAAATCTCACCGTTATTTGGATTCATAACAAGTATCTTTACATTTTTTGCATCTTTGGCTTCCATTACATTGAGTGCTGCCTGCATGGCAAACTTCTGTATATTTATATCTATACTTGTGTAAAGATCTTTGCCCGCCTTTGGCTCTATCCTCTCTTCTGCCCTCTTGTCGATTTCAATGCCGCGTGCATTTGTAGTCGTAAGTATATACCCGGCTTCTCCTTTCAAATAATCGTCATACTTTACTTCAAGCCCGACAATCCCCTGATTATCTGCACCCGTAAAACCTATAACTTTAGATGCAATATTGTTAAAGGGATATGTTCTTTTATAATCCTCATCAACCATAACACCATCAAGTTCAAGATTTCTTACCCTGTCGGATATTTCCTTGTCAACATTTGACTTTATCTTTTCTCTTGAAGAAACCTTTTCAACCTTTTTTCTTATCTCACTTTCATCAATATCAAGAATTTCTGATAGTTTTTTTATCACCTTCTCCGGCTGTTTAATCTGATTATGTATCACTGAGATAGTCGAAACAGATTTATTTCCGGCAAGAACAATTCCGTTCCTGTCCAATATCCTGCCCCTGCTTCCCTTGATACTTCTCTCCCTCTGCTGAACTGCTTTTGCCTTTTTTCCATAATAATCAGCACGGTATATCATAAGATAAACAAGTCTGCCAATAAGCAAAAATGAGCAGAAACATATTACAGCAAATACAAATAACAGGCGTTGCTTTTGTGGTGTCTTGCAATACTTCATAGTCAGTCCTCTTTTTGAATATGGCTATTAAGTATTGTATTACAGGTATAGATTTTTATGCACCAAAAAACGAATTATCCGTTATTTTTTTTACTTTTTGCAACTTTATAAGTGCTTGAAGAAAATCCTCCCTTTGGAACTTCAAGAAGCTGATTTCCTTTTTTTGTTGACGGCAGTGTGATTTTTTTCGCACTGTCAGATTTGCCTGTCTGTTTATATATACCCAACATCGGAAGAACATCTTTAAGAACTTCACTCGCAAACTCAGTAGCATATGTACTATGTGCCTGGTCTGAAACATGAGGTTCATCAATAACAACATATATCATAAGTTCCGGCTTATCCGTCGGTGTAAAGCCTGCAAATGAAACAAGATATTTTCCTTCATTTCTCGGCCATTTCTCAGCCGTACCCGTTTTTCCGCCTATAACATACCCTTTTACTCTTGCAGGGCTTGCCGTACCCTCGTCATCCTCAACAGTCTTTTCAAGATATTTTCTTATAAGTTTGCTCGCATCTTCCGAGACAACTCTCTTTACAAGTGTGTTATCATTGGATGAAACAACTGCTCCACTCTCTGAATTTATCTCCTTAACAACATGAGGCTGATAATAATTTCCGCCGTTTATAACTGCACTAAATGCTGATGCAAGCTGAATCATCGTAACAGTCTGACCCTGTCCAAAACTCGAAGTTGCAAGCTCGACCTGATGCAGTTTTTCTTTGCTGAATATACCGCCCTCAGCTTCGCCCGGCAGGTCTATACCAGTCTTTGAACCAAAGCCAAAACTTCTGACATATTTTGCAAACCTGGTTGCACCAAGATCCGCCGCCATATGCATCATCACATCATTACAAGATTTCATCAAAGCCTTACACGGATCTATATCTCCATGGCCTCCGTTAGAATATGCCACACATTTTATATATGTAGGTCCTATCTTCTGACCTCCGTCACAACGATAATGTTTTCCGTCATATGTCACGCCCTCGTCAAGGCTTGCCGCAACCGTAACCGGTTTAAAAGTCGAACCCGGTTCGTACGCATCGGAGATACAGAAATTTCGCCATAATTTCTGTAATTCTTCACCCTTTTTCTTTGATGACATTTTTGCTATCTTAGACTTTGAAAATTTCACCGAAAGATTTCTAGGATCATTGAGATTATAACTTGGATAATCTGCCATCGCATATATCTCCCCATTTTGGGGATTCATAAGGATAACACCCATATTTTTTGAGCCGGTATCTTTCTGAAATTTTTTCATTTTCTTTTCCAGTACACCCTGCACATTTATATCTATAGTCGATACTATCTTATTTCCGTTTTTTGCTTCCTTTACTTTTTCTATAAGATTAAGATTTGAATCATAATAACCAAAGCTTTTGCCATTCACACCATTAAGGCTTGAATTATACCAGCTTTCAATACCTCCAAGTCCGTTACCGTCAGAAGAGCAAAAACCAAGCACCGTACTTGCTACCTCAGAATATGGATAAGTTCTTATATATTTTTCTTCAAACCACACACCTGTTATATCACTGTCCTCATCTGCGAGTTTATTAAATTCTTCAACAATTTTTCTTTGAATTGATGTATATTTCTTCATCGGATAATACATAGAATTAGGTTTTTTTGACAAAATTGAATAAAATGTTTTTTCGCTGATACCAAACACTTTTTTTAAAGCGGCTGCTGTTGCTTTTTTCGATGCATCAGCGTCCTTATCCGCTGCCTGTCTGTTTTCATCTGCCTCTATAACCTGCTTAGGCTCTAATATAAGATCATATACTTTTGTACTCTTAGCAAGGGTATTGCCATTTCTGTCGACAATATCCCCTCTTTTATAATGAATCACCTTATTTACATAACTTTGCTGAGACAAAACTTCTTTTTTATACTCTGTTCCTTTGTTTACATTTAAATAGATTACTCTGACACCTGCACCCATAATAAGTGCAAATATAAGCAGTATGGCTATAACCAGCTTTACTCTTGATTCCCGCCTTAATCTGTTTATATTTCTTCGTCTTATTTTTTTTAACATCGTTTTGTCCATTGCAACAAACCTCTACCAATCTGACAATCATCTGCCACTCACATTTATTGTGCATCCGGCAATGATAATATTCTATTTATTCGTTGTTTCAGGCACTTTAGCGTACTGCTTAACCATGTCGCTCTTTTTGTTTTTATATTTAAACACCTGATTATTCTCTGCTCTTACCATGCCAAGTTTTCTTGTCGCTTTTTTATATATCTGCGACAAATCTACTCCATTTAATATTTCCTCATACTTCTCATCATTTGAAATCTTCTGCTCCTGAATTTCTGACTGAAGTGCGACCACCTCTTTTTTCAGTGCAACACTTCTGTTCTGTGCACTTATAAATGATGCAGTAACTCCTATAAGGATAATCGCAACACACATCATAAAAACTATATTAAACACTGAAACACCAGGTATTGCAATATTACCCGGATCAAGTTGTTTTCTTCTGCGTTTCTCACGCTCTATTCTCTCTTCTTCTCTTCTTTTTGGTACAGCTTCAAGCTGTCTGACTGTATTTCCCTCAACATATGTGTTTTTCCTGTAATTAGGAATGTGCCTTCTCTTATTATTTTCATATGTATAACCGTTTCTGGTATATTCTGACATTTGACTCCTCCTTGTTCTGCCACTAATTGTGCTCAAATATTCTCAGTTTTGCGCTTTTTGAACGCGGATTAACTTCCATTTCCTCTCCACTTGGAAGTATAGGTTTTCTCGTTATAACTCTCCCTTTTGGTTTTCTCCCACATACGCAAACTGGAAAATCAGACGGACAAACACAAGGGTTTTGTGCCGTTCTAAATGCATTCTTCACAATTCTGTCCTCAAGAGAATGAAATGTGATTATACAAAATCTTCCTCCCGGATTTAGTAAGTCTATCATGCCATTAAGATTTTTCTCCAAAACATCCAATTCATGATTTACTTCTATCCTTATTGCCTGAAATGTCCTTTTTGCCGGATGTCCTCCCTGCTTTTTCATCTTCATCGGTATCGCATGGTCGACTATTTCAGCCAATCTTTTAGTTGTAAGGATAGGACTTTCCTGTCTCTCCATCACAATATGTTTTGCAATATTCTTTGCAAATTTATCTTCGCCATAATTTTTTATAATATGGAAAAGTTCGCTTTCCGTGTACTCATTTACAACCGTTTCCGCTGATAACGGCTGTCTTGTATCCATACGCATATCAAGAGGTGCATCCATTCTGTAAGAAAAACCTCTCTCTGCCGTATCTAACTGAAATGATGATACTCCGAGGTCGAGTGTTATGCCGTCAACACCTGAAATACCAAGTTCATGAACAACATCCGGCATATCCGAATAGTTGCTCCTGACTATAGTTACCTTATCACCATATTTTTTCAATCTCTCCGTACTGACTTTGATAGCATCTTCATCCTGGTCTATACCAATAAATCTGCCATCCGTGCCAAGTCGTTCACACACATGACCGGCGTGCCCGGCACCTCCGAGTGTTCCATCAACATATGTGCCATTTTCCTTAATGTCAAGCCCCTCTATAACTTCATCAAGTAGAACCGACTTATGAACAAATTCCATAATAACCCTCACTTCTGCACTAATATTCTTACTTATAACGAAATACCAAGCTCGTCCATAGCCTCATCAAGACCCGCTGTCTCCTCTATTTCCTCCTCAGCTTTAAGTCTCTCCTTGTCCCATACTTCTATACGGTTCATCATACCAAGAAAAACAACATCTTTTTCCAAGCCTGCACTCTCCCTTAACAATCCGGGAATAAGTATCCTTCCCTGTTTATCAGTTGTAACTTCCATAGCCTTTGATAAAAACTGACGCTGTAATCTTCTTGTATTCTGGCTTGACGAAAGACCCATCAGCTTGTCTGCAAAATCTATCCACTCCTGCGACGGATAGATAAAAAGGCAGCCATCTAATCCTTTCGTTATAACGAATGTATCGCCCAATTCGTTTCGATATTTGGCAGGAATGATTATTCTGCCCTTGGTGTCAATAGTATGCTCATACTGACCCATAAACATAATAACCACCCACTTTCTACCACCTATATGCAATTTGTCCCCACTTTTAACCACTTATATCCCCTATAATATAACTTTTCCCCACTTTTTGCAAGTGGGTGACAAAAAAAAGTCATATTTTTCTCCTTAACCTGTTTTCTTGTTGACAAAAAAGCAAAATAACATTATAGTATTCTAAGTACGAAATCGGACTTAAGATAAGGAGCTGATATTATTATGAAAAATATACCTGTATATAAAGATATTCATTCTGATGAAAAACCGGTTATAAGTAAACCGCTTTTAGAATTTAATAAATTTTACAAAGAATTAAATGACCTTTATCACGAAACAGCCTTAAATGCAGGTCTTTCCGAAAGTTCCTTTGACATATTGTACTCGGTCTTTGAACTCGGTGACGGCTGCCTGCAAAGTGACATACAAAAAATTTCTTTTTTGCCAAAGCAGACTATCAATTCTTCGATACACAAACTCGAAAAAGAGGGATATATATCTTTTTCAGATGGAAAAGGCCGCTCAAAGCACATAAATCTGACACCGACAGGCAAACTACTTATACAGGAAAAGATATATCCCATAGTAAAGTGCGAAAACAATTCCTTTTCTTCATTAAACAAAGACGAACAGAAACTTTTACTTAGTATGTGCAAAAAATACATCATATCGCTGCACAATGAATTTAATAAGCTCAACGAATAACTACAAAAGAATAAAATTTAGATTACTTTTGTTTTTGACAATCACAATAAATTAATAAACTCAACAAATGACTGCGGAGGTAAATTATGGGTATCCAATTATCGGAACATTTTACATTTAAAAAACTTTTAAAATTTGTATATCCGTCAATAATAATGATGATATTTACATCAATATACAGTGTCGTTGACGGATTATTTGTATCAAACTTTGTTGGCAAGACGGCGCTCGCTGCTATCAATCTCATACTCCCTTTAATTATGGGACTAAGTGCTCTCGGCTTTATGATGGGAACAGGCGGAAGTGCCATAGTTGCAAAAACACTCGGTGAAAAGAAAAACAAAAAAGCAAACGAATATTTTTCATTGATAGTTTATACGACTATAATCGGCGGTTTATTTTTTGCTGTTCTCGGTGCCATCTTAGTCCGTCCCGTAAGCATCGCTTTAGGTGCAACCGGTGAACTTCTCGACAACTGTGTACTGTACGGACGAATAAGTTTTATATCTCTTATGCCGTTTATGCTCCAAAATGTTTTCCAAAGTTTCTTTGTTACTGCCGAAAAACCAAAACTCGGACTTATGGTAATCGTTGCCGCCGGTCTTACAAACATGGTGCTCGACTATGTTTTCATCGCCGTACTCGGCTTTGGTTTAAAAGGAGCTGCAATAGCAACCGTATGCGGCGAATGTGTAGGCGGTCTTTTACCACTTGCATATTTTGGCAGACACAACAAAAGTCCGCTTAAGCTTGGCAAAACACATTTTTACGGCAAAGTCCTTATACGCACCTGCTCTAACGGTTTATCAGAACTTATGACAAACCTGTCAAGTTCCATCGTAAACTCATTATACAATCTACAGCTCATGAAATTTGCAGGTGAAAACGGTGTTGCCGCCTACGGAACCATAATGTATGTAAACTTTATCTTTGTTGCAATATTCATCGGATATTCCATTGGAAGTGCACCTATAATAAGTTACCACTACGGTGCCCAAAACCACGATGAACTTAAAAACCTTTTCCGGAAAAGCCTTACTCTCATCTGCATATGGGCATTTGCACTTTTTGTACTCGCACAATTCCTCGCCGCACCGGTTTCTAAACTGTTTGTAGGCTATGATCGTTCATTATATGAAATGACTGTCATGGGATTTAGAATATATTGCTTTGTATTCCTTATAAACGGCTGCAACATATTTGGCTCATCGTTCTTCACCGCATTAAACAACGGTCCAATATCCGCCGCAATATCATTTCTCCGAACGCTCGTATTCCAGTTGTCAGCCGTACTTCTGCTGCCGATGATATTAGGCATAAACGGTATATGGTCATCTGTCGCAGCCGCCGAACTTCTGACACTGTGCGTCACCATAACTTTCTTTATAAGAAAGAGAAAATATTATCATTATGCGTGAACTCAGTAAGAGTATAGAACTAAAGTTATGCACCCATAAAAAAATTCAATTTAGCAACAAATGATTTTCATGTAAAGATAGCCAAAATAGATTAAAAAAATAAAACGACGGCCTTGATATTTAAAATCAAAGTCGCCGTTTCTTGGTGCCTGCTTTTATGTCTGTATTAAATTTCTATCTGTTTTTAACCTTTGCCATTATCTGTCTGTAACTTTCTTCTGACCGCTTTATCACATTATTTATCTGCAGCTTTTTTCTTTTTAGACATCACGACAAGAATAATCGCAGATACAACGGCAACTGCCAAAGATAATACCTGTGATACCGCAATATGTGTTCCCGGTATCAAAAGCTGGTCCGTGCGAAGCCCTTCAATCCAGAATCTGCCCAGGCCATAACCTAAAAGGTATATAAGAAACAACTGTCCGTCATATTTTTTCTTTTTGGTAAAGAAGATTATTATCAGTAAAACAACCACATTCCACAATGACTCATATAAAAATGTCGGATGCACCTGAATGTACGAAACATTGTCTATATCAACAAGATGCTTTATCATGTCATGTGTGATATTTGACTGTGCCACATCGTTTCTCTTAAGCTGCATTGCAAAAAGTCCGTTCGTGTAACCACCAAATGCTTCTCTGTTGAAAAAGTTTCCCCAGCGTCCTATTATCTGTCCGATAAGAAGTCCTGCACACGCAGTATCCACAAGTTTCAAAAATGAGACTTTTCTAATCTTTGAGAATACAAATGTTGTTATAACTCCGGCTATCACTCCTCCATAGATAGCCATTCCGCCACCTCTTGTATTGATTATCTCTTTCAGATGCTTACTGTAATAATCCCAACTAAACACCACATAGTAAACTCTTGCACCTATAACGGCAAATATAATATCCCACAAAGCAAGGTCGAGATACATTTCCTTATCCTGCCCTGTTCTCTTTGCCTGCCATGCCGCAATAAGATAGCCACATACCATGCCAAAAGCAATAATGATGCCATAATACGCAATGGCAAAACCACCGATTGAAATGCTCTTGCCAAGTTTTTCAATCTCTATCCCTAAATGCGGAAATCTAACATCAGCTCCCATCAGTTTCCCCCTTAAATGCAATAGTATTAAACATTAAATCTAAAAAGAACTACATCTCCATCCTGAACAACATAATCTTTTCCCTCAGAACGCACAAGACCTTTTTCTTTTGCTGCATTCATGCTGCCCTGCTCCACAAGATTGTCATAACTTACAACTTCAGCTCTGATAAAACCACGCTCAAAGTCAGTATGAATTTTGCCTGCCGCCTGAGGAGCCTTTGTGCCCTCTGTGATAGTCCATGCTCTTGTTTCATCTTCTCCCGTTGTAAGAAAACTTATCAATCCTAAAAGTTTATAGCTGGCTGCTATAAGTTTGTCAAGTCCTGACTCAGATAAACCAAGATCCTCTAAAAACTCTTTCTTCTCATCATCTTCTAACTCTGCAATTTCCTGCTCTATCTGTGCACAGATAACAAAAACTCCTGAGCCCTCTTTAGCAGCATATTCTCTTACTTTTGCAACATATTCATTGTTAGCTGCATCATCCGCCAAATCATCCTCTGAAACATTCGCTGCATATATTACAGGCTTATATGTCAAAAGATTAAAACTCTCTAACAGCTCTTCCTCATCCTCATCTTCCGGCTCATATGTCTTTGCAAGATTTCCATCCTCAAGATGCTTTTTTAACTTCTCAACAAGATTAAACTCTTTAACAAGTGTCTTGTCATTTTTGACACTCTTTGCAAGTTTTGCATATCTGCGGTCTAATATCTCAAGATCCGAAAATAAAAGCTCTAAGTTGATAGTTTCAATATCACGCAGTGGGTCAATGCTTCCATCTACATGAACGATATTTGTATCATCAAAACAGCGTACCACATGAACGATGGCATCAACCTCACGGATATTAGCAAGAAACTGGTTTCCAAGACCCTCGCCCTTTGATGCTCCCTTGACAAGTCCTGCAATATCGACAAACTCAATAACTGCATGAATAGTCTTTGCAGAATTGTGCATCTGTGTCAAAACATCAAGTCTCTTATCCGGCACCGGAACGACTCCTACATTAGGTTCAATCGTGCAGAACGGATAATTCGCTGCTTCTGCTGCTCCTGCTTTTGTAAGTGAATTAAATAATGTACTCTTTCCAACATTTGGAAGACCAACAATTCCTAGTTTCATTTTATCTTTTACCTATCCGAAAATCCCATATTTTCATGGGTTTTCGCCTTTCTATGTTATTTTACTACACAATTTACTACACAATTTTTAAGGCTCTTTCTATCTTTTCTACCTCTTTTACCTTTTCATCTTCTGTCACATGGACATACAGATTCATGGTAATTCCTACATTAGAATGCCCTAATATTACTTGCAAAGTTTTAGGACGCATATTTCCTTCAATACACCTTGTAGCCATTGTATGCCTTAATACATGCATTGAAAATCTACGAATACCAGCTTTATCACACAACTTAAATAGTGTTGTATCGTATGCGGAGTTTTTTGTCGGTTCTCCTTTTCGATTCAAAAACACAAATTCAGAAAAATCCATATTGATAACCTTCAATGTTTTCAATTTTTCTTTCTGTGCTTTCAATATTCTAATTGCTTCTTCTGTCAAGGGTACATCCCTATATCCAGATTGGCTTTTTGGTTCACCTATTCTCCACTCTCCTACAGAATGCCGATACTCCATTGATCGTCGAATATGTACTACTTTCTTTTCAAAATCAATGTCAGACCATTTAAGACCAATCATTTCTCCTGTTCTTAGTCCAGTCTGTAATATAAATGCAAATTGATTGTAATTGCTACAGTCTTTCGCTACTTCCAAGAATTTCTTCTGTTCTTCTACTGTCAACACTTGTACTTTCTTTGGTTCTTTTCCTATATTGTACTTAACTGCTTTCGTTACTGGGTTCTTTAGTATCACATCATTTTCAACTGCATCTGAAAACATACAATACAAAGCAATTCTTGTCTGATATATTGTTGTAGTCCTATATTTATCCTTCATTTGATTAAGGACATTTTGACAATGCATCGGTTTTACATCTGACAGAATCATATTGCCTATGCAACCTTTAATGTTGTGTTCAAACCTTTCTCTGTAATTTCTTATCGTGTTAGGTCTAATACTATCCCCCTTTATATTTTCAAGCCAATACTCAAACCATGCTGTGACTGTCATATCACAACAAGCATTGATTCCACCATGTTCATCCTCGAACCTAGCGTCTGCGTACCAATTACGGCATTCTTGTAACTTCGGGAAATATCTCTGAACGGATTTTCCTGTATGTTTGCTGACAAATCTTGCCGTGTACAATCCGTCTTTTCTTTGGCATATTCCTACACCAAGCTCTCTTCCTTTCAAATCTTTGCCCGTAAAATCAACTCCTTTCTGCTGTGTAAGCATAAAGAGTTTGATACAGCCTAATATTATATCATAACTTTCGCAAATTTGAAACCACAAAATTTCTATAGCTCAATGTTCTTTGATATATCCTGTTCAAACTCTTTTCTCTTTACTAATTTTTTATTTCCTACATAAAGTACAAAGTTGCACTTCGGTTGTTTCAAAAGTTCTTCTATTCTGTTAATCCCTATATTTGAATAGGCTGCCGCCTCTTTTATTGTCATATTCAGTTTTAACCAAAATGGTATTTCTAAAGTCTTACTGTCTGTCATACTTATAAAAAAATCACGCTCCTTTATCTCATAATAAAAGTAGGCGTTTGCGAAACGCCTATCTTATACTATATATGGAAGGAGTTGACTTATATTTACATTGAGATACAGAAGCCGAACCGCTTCAAAGACCTGTTACACAAGATTCATTCTAAACTGGAAGATTTGTTATTTTCCATTCTACAACACACACCAGATAGATTCATACCAAAATCTCTTATGCGTTGGTTTGAGAAATACACCAACAAACGACTTGCACAACTGAAAAGCGATGTGATCCGCAAACATTGGCAGACCATAGAATTAGAAAAGGCTGTTGATAATATCTATAATCGGCAACAGTCATAAAAATAAGAGGTTTCTCTTCTATTATATATAGTAGATTTACCTCTTTTTTATTTGAGTATCTGTTCCCTTTATGCTATACTGTTATTGTGTAATTGAAACGAAAGCAGGATGTGATTTTCCGATTATTAGATGCCCTCTAGTTTACAAAGGAGGGTGATGCCCTATGAACACGCTTGAAGTTTTAACTTTAGTGCTAGTAATTTTTGCGGCTCTGTCTTACATAGACGATCATAATAATAATAAGAAATAGCATCCCACTCGTCCAAAAGTAGATGCTATTCTTTATGTTTACATTATACTGAGGGCAAATCGGATAACGCATCCGATAACCTTTCTAAGTAGATTATACAATGGGGTGCTTGAGAAATCAAGTACCCTTTTTAATTGTCCTGTTTCTTTGCGTTTCTTTTCTTTGTTTCCTTTGACTTCTCGGGAGTTTGACAGTTGAATATTAGAAAAATGCCTTGCATGCCTTATAAAACCTGCTTTTTATGTGTCAATTTTTCTGTTTTTATATATGTTATTTTTTGTTATTGTGTGGTATAATAAGGGGTAAGGAGGTGTTCCATATGAATCTTCATATATCAAAATCAAAAAATGCAGAGTCCTTTTATATCTGCAAATCTTATGTAAAAGCTAACGGCAGCACATCTTCCATGATTGTCCGCAAACTTGGAACATTGGAACAGCTTTTGATTGAACATGGTCCAACAAGAGATGATGTCCTTGCATGGGCAAAAAATGAAGTGAAAATAGAAGAAAAAGAATGGGCTTTGAACATGAAGGGGTTCAAAAGAGTTTCTGATAATAAACCTGTGGATATCACTGGGCTTCCTCTGGATGATAAAGGACTTTATTATAAAGATGAACCTTACACCACCAAAAAGCTCCATCAACGTTTGATCATTACATACTCACCGAAATATGCACTTTATCAGAAATCCATTCGTGATAGACAGGTAGAACGGGCACAAAAGATGCTGGATGCCGGAAACACAAAAAAAAATCGTAAAAACCCTAACGATCCAGCACATTTTATCGGAACTGTAGCAGCTACAAAAGAAGGCGAAGCAGCTGATATCCATCATTATCTGGATGAAAGTAAGATTGAAGAGGAAGCTAAATATGACGGATTTTATGCTGTCTGTACAGATCTTTTAGACTATGATGGCAGCGACATTTTAAAAGTTAGCGAGGGAAGATGGCAGATAGAAGAATGCTTTCGCATTATGAAAACAGATTTCTCAGCACGACCAGTTTATTTACAGGACGAAAACCGTATTAAAGCACATTTTCTAATCTGTTTTCTTGCATTGACAATCTATCGTTTTCTTGAAAAAAAACTGGATTCAAAATATACCTGAGAAGAACTGCTTGATGCTTTGAAATCAATAAATTTTGTTTATGTTCAAGAACAGGGATTTATACCGACATACAAACGAGAACCGATTACAGACGCTCTACATGATGCTTGTGGTTTTCGAACGGATTATCAATTTATAGCCAAAAGCAAAATGAAAACAATTCAAAAAGAAAGTAAAGGAAGGTAAAAAAATAGGACATATCAGATAAGCTAATATCCAATATGCCCTAATCTTTAATCCCACAACGAATAAAACCATTTAGAAAACAATTCCAATGCTTCATTCTTACAATCTTCTCTGTACTGTCTCAATGCTTTTTCTTCCGCATAATATTTTTTCTCAATATCCTTATACTCTGGTATTTCACTAGGAAAATGTAAAACTCTACCAAATTTATTCATCTTTCCTTCTTCAAGTTTTTCTCCAAAGAGTCCGTATTTTTCTTCAAATTCTTGTAATATATTATCATGCTCTTTCTGATATGGATTTTTCTTCTGACACGTTTCCTCATTCATTTCTCTAAACAAAAATATCATATTATCAAGAATCCTATCCCATTCTGAATGACATTCATCGTTGCAGGAAATCCCATGTTCGTCCACATACTCTGTCCCCAAACAACTTGGACTTCCATGTTTTGTATCTTTGAATTGTTGCAACATATCTGGCATGAGATTCATAAACCAATAATCAATGTTCCATAAATCTTTATCACAATATCCTCTTGTAATCCTCTGAAAACTGTATTTTATATTTCGCAACACCAAGCCAACCATCTTCCATGATCTTTTTCTTTCATACCAAAAATCTGTTTTATTCCATACATTATCCATTGTGTACCGCCTTTCCTCAAAATAGTTATATCCCCGTCAATGACGAGGATATCTTCTATACTGGTATGTAACACTTTACTTAGAATCAGCAGATTATCCAAGCTCGGTAATGATTTTCCAGAAAGCCATTTATAGACTGCCTGTGGATTTTCAAATCCCATCACTTCTTGAATATCTTTTACAGAATACCCATACTTCAGTAAAAGTTCTCTGATTCTTTCTCCTGTTGCTTTTTGTTGGATTGATAAATATATAGGCTTCACAATGCTCCTCCTTATACATCTTCCATCCCGATACACAAGCACATTTTAACATTATTTGAATGTTTCTTCCAGTAATTTTTTATCTGATAGCACCTCTAAATTATATTTAATTTTATGCTCATAATCGTTATTTGTCATTGAACCATTGGTTTAAAGCAACTGCTTATTCCTCATGCGTATTATAAGGAAGCACCTCATACTTAACCAATGCGTCAAATAATCGCTCTGGTATGTCTTCTATGTAGAGGATTGAGCTGGGTAGATGACACCCAGCTCTTATAGAGTCTCCTGCACATACATATTTTTAGTCACTATAATGCCTTCTTAGGACATGCTTTGACGCATTCCATACACATAATACACTCTGTTCCATTTTCTCTTTTACGGGAATTATCTGTTACATCAACATTCATCGGACATACTCGCTTACACTTTCCACAGGAAACACATCTTTCCTTATCACACTTCACACGAAATAGGCTAAAATAACTCATTGACTTTAAGAATACGGTAATTGGGCAGATATATTTACAGAATGCCCTATTATCCCGAAACGCAAATGCCAGAATGATTCCAATGGCATAATACAGGATATTGCCAACAAGAAATGCCCAGAACATAATTTGCTCGATATTCTCCACGTGGCATAAAAACAGTGCTCCCACAAAAACAAGTGATGCAGTAAAGGTGATATATCAGATAAAACCGATTTTCTTTCTCGGAGCCTTCGGTGTCTTATATGGCAGGAAATCCAAGACCATTGCAGTCCAGCAGGCATACCCACACCAGCCTCTTCCGAACAGCAGTGGCCCAAAGATCTTCGCAACAGCATAATGTATGGTTGCAGCTTCAAAAACACCAGTGAACAGATAATACCAAAAGCCTTCTATCTGCATGTTCTCCTGACATATTAAGCCAAGATAAACCAGCATATATAGTCCGACCAGTAGCTGCACGATTCTTCTGGCATATCTATAGTTTAACTGAAAAAGTAACAGCCCTAACGCTATTGCCGAGCCTATATAACTGAAATTCAGAAGATAAAACAGATTATCCTTGGTCAGCCATAATGTAACTGCAACAATTTCAAATACAAGCCACATTCCAAGTGGAATCAGCCATTTTTTCTTTGTATTCAATTTCTGTTTCCTCCAATCTACACATAAGCTGGTATATTATTTACTCTTGCTTTTCTTTATATTTTCCAATCCTTGCTTACCAGCAATCATCTTATGCCCTGATAACATAGAAAAACACATACAAACCATTGCTCCTACTGCAAAAATTTTGTGTTCTTTCATTTTTCCTTTAAATCCACTATAAAATGTTGCAACCATACATGCTGCAGCACCTATTGCCCAATATTTATGTTGTTTCATGATTCTACCTCCAAATTCATTCTTATCTCTTATATCTGTGACGCATGCGTCCTATTACTCATAAATCTTATCCACCTCAGCTTCATACACTGCCTCAGTATGTGCATCAAACAGCACCCATTCCACCAAATCAAAGCTATCCGGGTTATCCTGTAAAAATCTATTTACTGTACCAACCGCAACCTTTGCGGCTAATTCTACAGGAAATGCATACACACCGGTTGATATAGATGGAAATGCAATTGTTCTGATTCCATTCTCCATTGCCAGCTTCATGGAATTAAAATAGCAGTTTGCAAGAAGTTCTTCTTCCTTATCCCTGCCACCATTCCATATCGATCCAACAGTATGTATTACATAGCTGCAAGGCAAATTATATGCCTTTGTAATCTTTGCCTCTCCTGTCTCGCAACCGTGAAGTGTTCTGCACTCTGCTAATAGCTTTGGTCCTGCAGCACGATGTATGGCTCCATCTACACCACCACCGCCAAGCAACGAATTATTTGCGGCATTAACAATTGCCTGCACACCTGTTACTTTTGTTATGTCACCCTTTATCGTCTTAATCAAATACATTGTTTAATATTCCTTCGCTATCTCTTCATCTATTCCATACATCACCTTAAAGTGTTCAAGGTCTGCCGGACTTTTAATCAGCATTACCTCTTCTATTTTACCGGTATGTATATCCTTAAAGCCTACAACCTGCTCGCCATTACAAATGCTTGCCTTAATTACAGGTTTCTTATTTTCCCTATCATAAGACTGCGTAACAACTTTCTTCTTAAACAGTCCCATTCTGCTCACCTTCCTTCGCATGTACCATCAGCACAAGCTTCTCGAATGACTGTGCAAAACGCTCATCATCTTCACTTGTCCGCTTCTTAGGTTCTCCGCTTCCGCTCCGGTCCGCACAAAGCCGATGTCCACCGGACATCGTGCGCCCTTTTATATGACTCTTTGACGAACTTCGTCTCGCTTTCTTATTAAGGTGTCTTTCCATCAGCATCCGGTCAATATTATCATTTGTGTACCACTTGCCGGATTGATGAATTGCATAGGCACCTTTGCCAAGTGCCATCGCTGCAACACCATAATCCTGAGAGACCACAATATCTCCATTTTGGCAGATACTAATCAGCTTATAATCTACCGCATCGGCTCCTGCTCCTACCACAATCACTTCACTATAATCTGAATATAATACATGGTTCGTGTCACACAGCAATGTGGCTGGAATATCATATTTTTCAGCAACCGCCTCTACAATGTCCACTACCGGACACGCATCTGCATCAACAAATATCTGCATCATTACTTCTTAACAATAATAATTTCTCACTTAATACACCTTTTATATACAGTAAATGATTATTTACCATATCAATCCTCGATGGTGGTTTGACCATTCATGAGCATTGGTAAGAGCCAGTCCCTTATCTGACATAATTTTTGATTTTCCATATTGATGCAACTGATTTCAGCATGAATCATATCAACACTATTAGAAAATTTCTGGATTACATTTTCAGGTGGCAAGACAATGACGCTTTGTTTCAAGTGGTCACTGGTTATATGTCCCATGGTAGTTTTTCTTGCTTCGGCCATTTGAATAAATTTTACAACATACGCTTTTAGCTGATGATAAACGTAGCTTGATGTATAACCATCATTAGGAATTACCTTAAAAATATGTTGATTGAGACCGCCTGTTGTTCCAGCCCATCGCTGTACTTCAAGTGATGCGGACCAAGAGAACAGTATATCTCCTGTATTTACAATATTATTTTGAGGAAGATCCGCTTTAACTCTTTCTGAATCTACAGAAATACCCTCATGCATTTCTCGTATTTTAATCACAGGAAGAGAGGATTCGTTTTCATTAGGGCGATACTTTTGACAAGCTAAACCATTTATGAAATTAGCTATGTCATAAAGGTTTCCAGTTTTCCAATCGGACGGAGCTATTCCAAAATCACTGATATTCTGCATTTTTCCACCTGATGATTTGTATGGATTACCATTTTTATCAGGAAAATCAAATTGTACGAACCAGTAGTTGTAGATGGTCTTAGCCATCTCTTCTAAATAATCATTTATCATTGTTGCGTATCTATTTAGGCGCAAGAAATCATCTGATGTAATTCTTGCAATCCATGTTTCATCTACAGTTCTGTTTTTTATGTTTTGAGGCATAATCACAGGTATTCCATCTTCTACATAATCTTCCATATGTAATTGTGAGCCAAAAGGTCCAGTGATAATACTTGAAATATCTCCTAACAATGTTTTATTCATACTTCACCTTCTTCAACTGTTCCAAAATCTCCGCCTGCAAAGCATTACCCTCTGCAAATAATTCTGTCAGTTTCTCTGTATAGTCATTCATCTTTGTCTGAAACTCTTCCTGTGTCAGTTCTATATACTCAATCTTTACTTCAAAGTACTGTCCGGCACTGAAAGAACACTTCTTCTGTTCTATCTTGTCATAGTCCACAACAACAGAGAAATCATCCTTTGTTTCAAAATTATTGAAAGTACTGATGATATCCTCTATTTCTTCATCAGAAAGTACTGTTCTCTGATTTTTGCCATCTACCTTTACCTTAGTTCCAAGTTTTGAGGCATCCATAAGTATTGCTTTGTCATATTTCTTTGTATTATCCAGAAATACAACGGATACATTTGTTCCTGTCGTAGCAAAAATATTACTTGGCATAGATATTACACCACGTAACATCTTTTCTTTAACTATATGCTCTCGTATGATCTTTGGAATACCAGTTCCTGCTGTCAGGAATCCGGTTGGAACCACGATTGCTGCCCTGCCACTATTTTCCTTCATAGAGAAAATAATATGCTGCAAAAACATCTGGTAAATAGCCATGCTGTCCTTTTTCTTGTTAGGCACCTTCGGTACGCCAGCCCAGAATCTTTCCTTATAGTTTTCTCCTGCCAACGTATCTCTGTTGTCTGAAAAATCTACATTAAAAGGTGGATTGCTAACGATATAGTCGAACTTCATCAATCCATTTTTCTGTCGGTTCAAATGCTGCGGTGATAATAATGTATCTCCATGCACTACATGACCAAGTGAATGTACCAGATTATTCAAGATAAGGTTCAAACGCAGAAATTCATTAGATTTCTGTGAGATATCCTGTGTATAAATTGTACAATTACTCTCACCTATTTCATGAGCTATTGCCAGTACAAGAGTTCCTGAACCAGCTGCCGGATCATATACTGTCACATTTTGTGTTCCTTCCGGCACCATAATTCTAGCAATAATACTTGCTATAGAATGAGGCGTATAGTACTCGGCATACTTACCAAAATCCTTATTATAATCCTTAATCAGATACTCAAAAATAGTTGCAAAAAAATCGTATTTTTGTGAAAATGCATCTGCAAAGCTGAATGTGACAAGTTTATCTATCATGGCTTTGCAAAAGTCTGATCTACGATTTGACTCTGTTACATTCTGGGACAAATGCTCATCAAATAATCGAATCTTATCCCCTGAACCTGTACTTACTGAAAATACATCCAAGTTTGTATTTGAAATATCCCACAAAGTTGAGTCAAACAATTCATTGAATTTTTCATCATTTTTATGATTAAACAGATATGAAATAAAATGCTTCCGTTTCAACTTTGCAGTCGCAGGTGGTAAGAGCATCATGAGCATTTCATAATCATCATCTGACATATCATTTAATGTCTTCTCCACGTTTGCTGAATCTTTGAGTGTTTTATCCGCCTGCTGTACCTCATATAAGAACTTATCATTTAAAAACTTATACAAGAAAATCTCTGTGATGATTTTATACTCACTACTGGCATTTCCAAGTCCAAAGTTGGCACATACTGTCTTTAAGTTATCAATCATCTGTTTAGTATTTGCTATTATTGTTTCTGTTGTCATCAGGATACCCAATCCCTTTCTGAAATATATTCTTTAGACAGGCAATTATCTATAAATAGAATCTGCTGTCGTTCCACCTTCACATTTTCTCCCAGACAAGCCTTTAAAATAATAGGCTGCAGGGATTTAATAAAGTAATCCTCATTGTCAAGGATATTTTCATTATGAGCTATCTGATCGTCTGCCTTTGACTTAACATTCATAAGAATTCTATGCAGGATAATTGCATCTGCTATTGGAGGCGGACTTCCCATAATTCTTTTATGAGTTCTCATATACTTGACATCTCCAGAATACTTTGCTGCAAGCATTCTATCTGCAAGATTTCGCTTTTCTGCTTTCTTTTTCAAAACATTCAGCTCTCCCATCATCTGCTTCATTTCATCTGATGTGAGTTCCTCAATATTTTTCTTTTTAAAGACACGCTTTAATTCATCCAGAAGAGATATATACTCCGGATCTTTCGAATCAAGACATCTGTCTACTATTTCTCTGCGTGTTTTTTCCAAAGTATCACGGAATGCATCCGCAATAATAAGTTCCTCTTCTTTTATTTTATGGAATTGGAAATCAATCTGATCAAGTGCCATATTAAGCACCTGTGTCATATCTTCTGATGAATCTATGCTGTTCTTTAAATTTACAATACTAATTCGGTTATTTACCTCGTTCAGGCATTTGATAGCATTTTCCACATTAAAGTGCTCATATAAATCCTCATATCCATATAAGCGAATCAGATTATACATCGCTTTGTAATTCTCTAATGCCTGTCGCAGGTCAAGCAACTGCTTCTTATCATCAATCTCATTAATCTGATTGATAAAGCTGACCACATTACTTGTATCATATAAAAACAATTGGTTTTTGACTTCATTTAAGTCTTTTTCAATATCTTCTTTACTCTTAAATATGTTGCTGTAATTTTGAACTTCATCACCTATTTCAGCCTGTAGTTCATCAAAATACGCTTTGTTTGTCTTATCAAACTCGTCCTTAATATTCGCAAAATCAACAACATATCCGTAATGATACCCCTTGTATGGTCGGTTTACCCTCGTAAGTGTCTGGAGCAGATTATGTGCTTTAATCATTCTTGCCAGATACTGTTTCTTTAATCGTGGAGCATCAAATCCAGTCAGAAGCATATTATATACAACAAGAATATCAATATTTCCCTTTTTAAATTCTTCCTGCTCGTCTTTTCTGTCTTGCTTAGTTCCCTCATCGTGAAGAATCAAAGCATGTGTATATGCATTAAAATGATTCAGCTGTCGGTCAACTTCTCTCGCCTGCTCAGATGAATCACATACAATCATTGCTCCGATAGAAGAATCAAGTACATTTCTGCCTTCTCCAAAATCATGAATAATGTAATCGACCATCTTTTCAACAAATTTAGGATGAGCATATAACTCCTTCTTTGCAATACTTCCCTGCCTTACAATCTGATCCAATGTTTCATTCATCTGATTCTTATATGTTGTCTCAATTTCCTCACGAATCAATTTCAGTGTATATCCATCCGCAATTGATTGGTTATAATAATATTTATGAATATAATTTCCAAAAACATCTTTTGTATTATATCCTTCTCCAATCAAAGGCGTACCCGTCAATGCTATCATAACCGCATTTCTGTCTGATGACATAAGATTAGCAAGAAACGAACCTGTTGGATTATAACTACGATGTGCTTCATCCAGAAAATAAATTCTTTGTACATTGACATTATAATCAGCAGGCTTGGTTACAGATTCTTTCGAGAACTTCTGTATATTAAGCACAGTCATCGTAGTTTTACCACTTGTATTTGACTCGCCCGGATTAACTATATCATCTATAAACTGCTTTTTATCTTTTATCATCTTGACATTAAGACCTCTGGCTTCAAATTCGCCTTTTGCCTGCTCTGCCAGATCTAACCTGTCTACTATAAAATAAAACTTTGCAATTTTTCCTTCTTCTCTGCTGAAATAATCCGTCAGATATCTTACGTTGGAATATGCCAATGCTGTTTTTCCGCTGCCCTGTGTATGCCAGATAACTCCTTTTCTGACTCCTTCACGCAGCTTATCACGTATTGCCATAGTTGCAAACATCTGAGGATAACGCATAATATGCTTTTCTATCTGTGTTATGCCATCCTTATTCGTTGTTGTCTTATAGCAAATCCCATATTTCAGTAAAAACAGTATTCTATCCTTTGTATATAAAGATGTAATAATACGATTAGTCGGTGAATTCTCATTTATAGAAGAAGCATATTCCGGTGTTCCTTTAATAGCTACAAGATTCGTATCTGCCAAAATAAAAGCTTCATCTTCTATGTCTATAGGTTTCATTTTCGACTTTAACTCTGCTTCCCTCTGTTCCCGGAATTTGCTAAAAAACATTCTTGCATAACTGCTTGATGCATAAAATGCCCCTTGTATTGGTTCAATGTCAGAATCATCATACTCATTATTATTAGAAAAAACTGTAAATTGTGTGATTCCCACAAATTTCCGATAGATTTTGTTACCGAATCGCCTCTCCATTCGAGTCCGCTCAGTAAGTATTCCTTCTCTGTTGTTCTGTCTCTTTACCTCTATAAATGATAACGGCATTCCATTAATTAATATTGTAATATCCGGTCTGAAATTATCATCACCATTCTCATACGGAAGTTCTGTTACTACCGCATAATCATTCCGTGTACCACTCACATCATCAAAATCAATTAACTTTATATCATTTATTCCTGACTGTAAAATATTGAAAAATGATTTGCCTAGATCGTCATTATCCAGCTTTATCTTTATTTCATCAATAATCTTCTTAGCATCATCAATCGTAAATTCCACCTGATTGATTCTATTTATGGCAGACAAAAACTGACTATAGAAGATATTCGTATCTCCATCATAGTCTGCATTTCGTTCTTTATCCTTAATAGACATATAGGTATATCCAAGCCTTGTAAAATGTACAAGCGCCGGTATCTTTACTCTGGAATCTTCCGGTCTTCCCATAAGCACAAATCACCTCCAATACATCATTATTTCTTGCGTGGATCAGTTGGCTTTACCGCATCCTTTGGTAAAAGCCATGTCTTTCCTTTTTTCCCTGCTCCAGGTACTCTTCCCTGGCTACATAAAAGGGATATTCTTCTCGATGAAATTCCCCATATCTTTGACATTTCTACCGTCGTTATGTAATCCATACTTCTCCTCTAAACGATATAATAAGTCCAATTTAAGTATATTCTTTTATCGGAATACTTTCAATAAGTTTTTTAATATTCTGCATACAAAAAAGGACGCAGGATTTTCTCCCACGTCCTCTCATCTATCTGGCTTTATCTGTCCTTACCATCTGTTCCCTTTATGCTATACTGTTATTGTGTAATTGAAAAGAAAGCAGGATGTGATTTTCCGATTATTAGATGCCCTCTAGTTTACAAAGGAGGGGGATGCCCTATGAACACGCTTGAAGTTTTAACTTTAGTGCTAGTAATTTTTGCAGCTCTGTCTTACATAGATAATCATAATAACAAAAAGAAATGGCATCCTCCGACCAAAGTGAATGCTATTTCAAAAATCTGTATTTACTGAGGGCAAATCGGATATTACATCCGATTCACTTTCTAAGTAGATTATACAATGGGGTGCTTGAGAAATCAAGTACCCCTTTTAATTGTTCTCTGTTTCTGTTTTATCTTGATTGTAACGATTTTCATAAGATAATTTTGGATTCAATTTCACTCCCCATTCTATAAGGTCTTGTGGCTGACATTGTAAAAACTGGCATATATCCAGTATACTTTAATGTATCCACCCGCTTGATCTGGATTGGCAATCGCCATTTCATAAATTTGAAGTTCTCTTTCTCCATCTAGGTTCCATTGTGCTTCATGGAAAAAACAATTAAGCTGCTTTATATTCGCAGCCACGAGTACCTCTCTTCCTTATTCTTCTTTTCTGATATCAAACCGTTTACAATATGCTATTAATCTGCGGCGTTTATCTCGGCTTTTTCTATGGCTTTATTCTCATACATATGCTTATCTGCTTTGTTAAATAAAGTCTTCATTGTACATTCTGAATAATCTTCTGAAAAAGCATATCCATATGCATAGCTAACTTCTACCTTATGTATATTCTCATTAAAATGCTTTACCGTACTATGCACTTCTTCCATAATTAACAAAATCTCTTGCTTTGTTGTTTGTGTGATAATAGCTATAAATTCATCGCCACCATATCTCCCTACAAAATCCTTTGATGGAATGGCATTTCTCAGCAGTCTTGCAAAATTTGTTATAAGCTGGTCTCCAACAGCGTGTCCATAAGTATCATTAGTCCGCTTCAGGTTATTCAGATCGAACATAACAAAGCCCACAGGTTCTGATATATACTCATAATCGTGAAGCATTTCCTCACATTTACTCTTATTGGGAAGTCCTGTCTGAAGATCAATATAGGCTTTTTTCTCCAGTATTTTGTTGCTGTTCTTTATTCTAATACCTGCTATTGTCTGCTGGATGATCAGCATCACTATCATGATAATATCCGCTACTGAGAGTATTTCAACAATCCTGATAATGCCTGCAACTCTTTCGGAATAGTTTTCAGCTGCGGATACGGTTTTATCTGCCATCTTAAAGTATGTCTCACTCATATCAAGAACATCCGTATTTTTATATCCTTTTTCTCTTGCTGATATAATCTCAGATTTTAATTTCGTCCAATATTCGATCTGCCGATCCAGACCATTCTGATATGTGCTGTCCGGCAGTCTCGCCAGATCATACACACCATCCCCATATTTAAGACCATCTAAGATATCATCGAGATATGCCATCAGATCATCATTTGCATTTCCTGCAATTTCAAGCTTTACTTCCCGCTGGGTAGCTCCCCTTACCAATCCTGCATAATTTACAACTTTTGCAGTTCCCTGTATTTTTCGTATCTCTACCATCATGATAATAACCAATCCGGCTAGAAAGAGTATAAGCATGGTCTTTAATATTGTTCCTATTTTTTTCTTCATAGTTCTCACCTCAGCTCAATCAAAATCAGAGTATATATCGTACCATTTCACCACGAGCCATCTTTGCATATGTGCCTTTTGTAACAAGCCTGTCCCCGGACTGTTCGCAAAATGTAATCGTTATGTATCTGTCATCCGGTACGAGATATTTTTCAATGCACCGGGAGTATTCTTTTGAAGCAAGATTAATAATAATCCTGCTGTCATCTACAACTTCTCTGTACAATCTATCGTCCCAGAAATCATATAAATTTGCAGAAGTTCCTATCGCCGCCTTTGCCTGCATTTCAAGACGATATGGTTCGACACCGTCCATTGGTTTTCATCCGAGAATCTCCTCAGATTTTTCTAAAAATACCGGTCTGCTCCATGTACCTGTGCTGTCAGTATCCACTTTCATCTTCTTAGCAGGTGATAATATAATCTTCATCAGCTTAATTCCTGCAGCATATTTTCCGGATCGTCCGCTGCTTTTACCTTGTCATTTGCTTTGATTATGATCCCCTGCTCATCAATAAGATATGTCGTTCTGACAACCCCCATGGAAACTTTTCCGTAATTTTTCTTTTCCTTCCATACATCATACGCCTCAATTACTTTGCGCTCCGTATCCGATAAAATTGTAAATGCCAGTCCGTATTTCTCTTCAAACCTCTTGTGGGAAGCAACAGAATCCTTGCTTACCCCAAGCACAACAGCTCCTTTTTCACTGATCTGCGGATATCTTTCCGAGAAACCGCAAGCCTGCTTTGTGCATCCGGGTGTATTATCCCGTGGATAAAAATACAGGATCACCTTCTTTCCAAGATATTCACTTAGTTTATGTAATTCTCCGTTCTGATCCGGTAATTCAAAATCCGGTGCCTTTGTTCCTGCCTCTAACATACTGTTTTCTCCAATCTATACATCTTTTATTTCCTTCTTCTGACATTCTGGACAAATTCCCTTAAAGAAAATGTCATAACTGAGATACTGGATTCCATGTGTATCCTTTATCTTCTTTTCCAATTCAGATATAACATCCATATCGACATCAAATACTCCACCGCATTTCACACATTCCACATGATAGTGGTTCTCCAGCGTAAAATCAAAACGGTCAGAACCATCCGGAACCTCCACCTTTCGGACTTTTCCTTCCTCTACAAGGATTCCAAGATTTCTGTAAACCGTTCCTCTTCCGATTGATGGGTACTTTGCTTTGATATAATGGTATATCTGATCTGCTGTAACATGGCTGTGCAGTTCATTTACCGCACTAAGTACCATATCCTTTTGAATTGTATTTCTGATTATTTTCGCCCCCTTATCGGGATTTATTCCTATTTAGGATAATATATTGTTTTATGCGTTTTGTCAATATAAAATGTGAAAAAGTGCTACATATGATTTATATTTACATTGAGATACAGAAGCTGAACCGCTTCAAAGACCTGTTACACAAGATTCATTCTAAACTAAAAGATTTGTTATTTTCCATTCTACAACACACACCAGATAGATTCATACCAAAATCCCTTATGCGTTGGTTTGAGAAATACACCAACGCTCTGTCTTACATAGATAATCATAATAACAAAAAGAAATAGCATCCCTACCCTGAGAAAGTAAGATGCTATTTCTATACATTTTATACTACTGAGGGCAATCGGATAACGCATCCGATAACCTTTCTAAGTAGATTATACAAAGGGGTGCTTGAGAAATCAAGTACCCTTTTTAATTATCCTCTGTTTCTGTTTTATCTTGATTGTAACGATTTTCATAAGATAATTCTGGATTCAGCTTCACTTCCCATTCAATATCTTCCCAAAAATCTCCACTACCTGACAGATTTTTCATTATTGTACTTTATCACGCATCCTGACAACAAGTTCATAAACCTCAGGTCTGCGTTCTTTTAAATGTTCATCAAGTATATGCCTTCTCTCTTTAAAACGCTTTGCAAGCTCCGGATGATGCTCGGAGATATGTTCGTAAACCTCTTTTCTGTGTTCTTCAAGCTTTATTGCGAGCGTCTTTTCATCTTTCCCTGAAATATTAACGATTTCTTTTAAATGTTCCTCAAGATGTTCAAGCCACTCATCCTGGTCAAGCTCCTCCATATGCGTCCATGCTCCGTGCATAAGCTTCTCAACATCAATTTCTCCGACATCTTTTTTAAGCTGCTTTATCTGATTTACTATCTGTTTTTCTATTTCTTCTTCCGTATGCTTTCCAAAAGCCCAGACAAACTCCTGCACACGATTATCCGCTCTTTTTCTTGAGCCGCTTATCTCCTCGTTGTCAACTCCTCCCTCCAACGGATACGGACGATTTATACCCATATCCTTAAGAGCGATACGTATTGTTCTTCTTGCACAGCCTGCCTCTACAAGATAGCCTATCCCAAGTTTTCTCATCTGTTCGTTAAGGTCTGCGATATGCTCAGTTATATAAAATCTTATGCCTTTTTCCTCAAGGCTCTTTTGCAAAATCACAAGTCGGTCCGCCGCCGTTATATCAATGCTTCCTACACCGCTCGCATCTATTATGACAGCTTTTGTGTCGGCTTTTAGACTATTTTCTATATCTTTTTGCAAAACCGAAACATTTGCAAAGAAAAGATTACTGCTAAATCTATAGATAACAACTCCCTTTACCTCGTGTATCTGTCTGCCCTCCTCAATATCACGGAAATGCCTGTGTCCCGGCTGTATTCCAAGAAAACATCTTGCCGGCTTTGAAGTCCTGATTATCATTTCTGAAAAAGATAAGATTATTCCTATAAGAACACCGTTTATCGTTCCAAGAAAAAGAACTCCCATAAACGCACCGGCAAATATCAGACACTCAGTCCTGCTGACTTTCCAAAGCCTTGCCGCAAGTTCAAACTCTGTTGCACCTGCCAGTGCCGAGATAACTATAGCCGTAAGCACCGGCACAGGAAGATAACCTATAAAACCTGTTCCACACAACAGTAATGCCATCATTGAAATTCCTGCAACGATACCCATAAGCTGCGTTTTTCCCTGATACTGCTCACCCATTGCCGTTCGTGAGACAGAGCCATTTATAGGACAACATCCCGTAAGTGATGCGAGAAGATTTCCCACCGAAAAAGCGAGTATCTCCTGATTGTCGTCTATCTTGTAGCCATTCTTTTGTGCAAAATTATTTTCGGCAAGAAGTGTCTCGGCAAGTATCACGACCGCCACGGAAAGACTGACCGTTATAACATCCTTTAAAGGCACGACTGAAAAATCAGGCAACGCCCACTTCGGAAGCCCCGTTTCCACTTTATCAAGCGTCTTTATGCCCCATGAACCGACCGGCAGAAAATATGTCATAACTGCTCCGGCACCCATCAGCAATACCGCCATCGGAAACTTAGGCATAACTTTTTTAGAAACAGTAAGTATTATAAGTGCCGAAACACCGAGTATAAGCGATGGTATATTTATACTCCCTATCGTTTCCGCAAGATGACTTAAAAGTTCGGGCAATTCCCCTGTTCCCGAAGTTCCTCCGAGTAGTTTTGGCACCTGCATCAATATTATAGTAGTGCATATCCCCGTTATAAACCCTCCCATAACGGGAGCTGATATATAATTTACAAGTTTTCCTGCTTTCATAAGATAAAACACAAAAAGCCAGAGTGCCACAAAAAATGTTATCAGAGGAACTGCTGTAAGTGCTTCCTTTGAACCGCTCTCTATCCCAAAACTGATAAGTGCCGAACCTACAAGTGCCGCCGGAGCCGCATCCACGCCAAACACAAACTGTGGTGATGTAGACAGCAATGCAAATGCGATTATTGGAAACACCGAACCGTACAGTCCACAAACGGCTGGCAGCCCTGCTATCTGTGCATACCCCATCGAAATAGGAATTGAGACAGCCATAATGATTATTCCCGCAATCACATCTTTTATAATATTCTTTTTTTCATATCCTCGCATAGTCCCGGCAAATGTAACGCTCATATTTATCCTCATTTCTTTTTTAGTCAAGTCCGTCATTATAAACTTTATTAATGGCTGCCTGTGCCGACTCCATCTCGTGTTTTTTACGAAATCTCTCACGGTCATCAAGTATAGCCAGCATCTCATCGATAAGCATTTCCTCACTCAGACTGCTGACCCGGTAAAGATACCCAAGCATCCTCGTCGCCGTATAGTCAGTATTCATATAGCGATATGCTATCTCTTTGCAAAGTTCTTTATTAAAACCTTTTTTAAGCAGTTCATTATATAACACACCGCTTTTTTCTGATGGCATATTTTTAACCTCACTTTATTTTACATAATAAACATAGTCATTTTTTCTTTCTGCTGCCTGTGGCAACGGCTCAGCCGCATAACCTATGGCACAATGACCTATACCCTCATAGTCACCCTCTATTCCTAAATCTTTTAAAATCTTCTTTCCAAAATCTGACTCAAATTCTTCCTTTGCCCTGTGAATCCAAATACTGTTCACTCCAAGACTCTCAGCAGCATTCATAAGATTACCCATGACGAGCGAACCGTCATATTTATATGTAGACATAGATTTGTCTGCCAAAACTATAAGAATTGCAGGTGCACCGTAAAACGGATCAAAACCCTCATTCCATCCCCCTATCTTACGGTTTTCCTCTGCAATTTTGTCACGAAGCTTTTTGTTCGTCACAGCGATTATTATCGGTGACTGCTTGCCCATTCCTGTCGGTGCGTAAGTTCCGGCTTTGATAATTGTCTCTAACTTCTCGTTTTCAACAGGCTCACTTTTAAAATTTCTGCAGCTTCTTCTTGATTCTAATACTTTTAATGTCTCGTTCATGATAAGACCTCCTTAAATTTTCTTTAATTTTATATTGCTTTTGCATTTGCTAAGCTTAAATATATATGTGTTTGAATTTTGCAATTATATGTTAATTTTGCTATACCGGTTGCCCCTTGCATTAATTATAGTAAATTTTTAAAAATTGTAAAGTGTGGTAACTATTCCGCCCCTCAAATATAGTCTGTACTACACGAGTTTGCTCTTTATATTGTAGATTTAAAACTGTTAAGAAGTCCAAGCACTGTGTTATTGTTGCAGCCTGCTCATTATATTGCAGCTTCAGAACCATTACAAAATATCGTCACTCTCCGTATAATATTTGCATAACTGAAATTTCTAATATATAATAATGAAACAAGATTTCAACTGAATTTAAAGAAATGAGGTTTTATTGTATATGATTAAATTGATTGCTACAGATATTGACGGTACTCTTGTCAAAGACGGTACTCTCATAATAGATCCTGAATATATGACTGTTATAAGCAAACTTATTGATAAGGGAATTATCTTCACCGTCTGCTCAGGCAGACAGTTTTCAAGTGAGCAGAAACTCTTTGCTCCCATCAAAGATAAACTGATGTATATAACTGACGGCGGTACTGTCGTGCGTACTCCTGACAGGATTTTAAAAACATATCCCATGTCAAATGAACTCTGGAAAGATATGTGCCGCATGGTAAGGGATGAACTTCCTGCTTGTGATTATTTTGCGGCAAGTCCTGACCTTTGCTATGCTGAGGACGGTGCAAGTCCAATTTTCCACAGACTCAGGGACTCTTATGGTTTTGAGATGCGTGAAATCGATGACCTGACAAAACTTGAAAATGACGATATTATAAAATTCACTGTTTACCATCCCGATTCCTGCGAAGAACTCTGCTCACCGCACTTTATACCTGCCTGGAAAGACAAAGCTCATGTCACATCCGCCGGAAAAGAATGGGTTGACTGTAATCACAGCGGCATAAGCAAATGGACTGCTGTTTCATTTTTAATGGACAAATACAATATCGTGCCTGATGAAGTATGCTGTTTCGGTGATAATCTCAACGATACCGAGATGTTAAAAGGTGCAGGCGAAAGTTATGCCGTATCAAATGCAAGACCGGAGGTTATTGCGGCAGCAAAGCATACCTGTGCCCCTTATTGGGAAAATGGAGTGCTGGAGGTACTTAAGAGGTTTTTGTAGGCTGAATTTTTGGCAAATCCATAACGGCAGATATGCTTACCGCATATTATAGTATCGGTTGTAATTTATCAGAAATATATTGCTTATCGAAATTAATTATGATAAGAAAACAAAAATACACAAATGTAAGATTGAGAGTTGTAAGATTGAGAGTTTTAATTCGTGAGCAATCGCAAAATATGATTTATAAAAAAGGTCTGTATTATATGATTTGATAATACAGACCTTTTAATAGCGTAGAAAATGTGAATTATAGTTTATCACAGCACTATTTCCTACCATCCAAAATTACATATACCTAAAACCGTCCAAAACGATAAGCGTACATTTCTGTATATTTCCTACCATCCAAAATTACATACACCTAAAACCTCTGGGGATTCTTTTATTTAATAGCATTTAGTTGTGTTACCATTCAAAATTACATACACCTAAAACCTCAATTTTATGTGTTACAATACAAAGGAAGTTGTGTTACCATTCAAAATTACATACACCTAAAACATACCCGAACGGAAAGAGCAGGCAAATCAAGTTGTGTTACCATTCAAAATTACATACACCTAAAACGAATAAATTGGCTTAATAAGTCGGAAAGTCGTTGTGTTACCATTCAAAATTACATACACCTAAAACTGTTTGAGCTAAAAATTGACCTACATCATCGTTGTGTTACCATTCAAAATTACATACACCTAAAACCTCAATTTTACATTTTTATTACCATTCATTTTCCTTACAAAAATGAGATTTCAACCATATATTCTGAATTTATCAAAAATTCAATTTCAAACAGTAACATATCATTTATATAAATTCACCTCCACTTACATATTATTGTATAAAAAATTCATCAAAGTTCTCGTCAACAAAAAGTATTCTCTCTCTTTCCAAAGGAGAAACCTCTGAACCTCTTTCAAGTACTAGCAACTTTACATTATTATACACACAATACTTATAAAATTCAACTATTTCATCTGAATCTAAGTATTGTTTCACATTTACAAGGATTATCAATTTTGCCAAATCTAGGCACTGAACTAATTCAACTAATTTAAAAAGCTTTTCAATTATCTTTTCATCAACATTTGCCTTAATCCTAATGCCATACATTTTCAATATATCTAAAATAGAACTATCTTTTTTGCACAATATTTCAAACGGGAACTCCTCCATTATACTCATAAATTCAATATGTATCGAATCTTGTAGATTATTTATATTTGACAATATTTCTGGCTCTAATTTAATTATTTTATCTATGTATTGATACAAAACCGTCTGAATTCTCCTCTGATTAAAATCAAAGTTCAAAAAATCTACTACAAAAAGAACATTTTTAGTAAAATCAACTATTTCATCTTGTTCTAGTAATGTAATCACCTCATCACACTCAACTGATAACCCTTTGCACATATTATTAAAACTACTCACCATCTTTGCAAATAATTTTTTATTTTGTATCTGCAATACATTTATATGATTTTTTGAAAAATCTATATCATTCTCAAAAGAAAAAATTTTTAATATCATATCACTATAAGCCTTTCATCTGTATCCAAAACAAAGTCACTCTTTCTCCCAACAATATACTCTATCCCACTAAACTGTTTTTCGGTTATAGTAAGCATTTCTACTAATCCATCAACCGGTGCATTCTTCTTCACCTTATCTCTTACAAACTTTGCTGATGAACCATTCAATACTAATTTTGTATATACTGATTCCTGCATCATTATAAAGCCCTCATTGAGCAAAAACTTTCTAAATTTAAGATACTCTTTTCTATTTTCAACAGTTTTAGTAGGAAGATCAAATAAAACCATTATTCTCATAAATCTATACATCACTTAAATTCGTACAAAACTAACTCAGCCATTGTTAGCTTTTCTATAGTTTCCGTAACCTTTCTCACATATTTTTGTATTACATTTGTCAAATAAAATTCCTTACCTCCATAATCAACTCTCTTATTAAGAAGATTTACAAGTTTTAATTTATATTCATTATCAAAGGGTATTCCGATATTGTTATAAACAATCTCATCCACAATAACTCTGAATGGTTCCATAAAATCACATGAAAGATTAAACGAATTATATTCATTCGTATGCTTTATTCCTAATTCTGTCGAATATCCAATTGCAACCAATTCTCTATTGAAATTTGATAGTAAAATTGAATATCCATAATTTAATGCTGCATTAATATCATTCACATCATCTCTTGAAAAACCCTTTCCAAAAAGACTATTAAAATATACTTTCGCTGCATGACCTTCTCTGTTGGTGTTATCAAAATATTCTAATTCATCAGCATAAGTGACTAATTTCTCCTCCGTACAAAAGCCATATTTTTTAAGCATTAATGCCTGATTTAATATCTTTTGTTTTATAATTTTTGTCCATATTAACCTCGAATAATTTATATCCCATTTAATTTGCTGCATCAACTTTTTACTTGAATTATGACACCCATAATACCCTATCAATTCACTTATCGGATTTCTTTTTTCATCACAAAATACAACCTTTATCTTTTTCTTTATTAACTCACATAACAAAAAAGAATTTATTGACACTTGCATAGAGTCAACAATTAATGTATTAATTTCCGATAAGTGAATCAATCTTACATCATCAGTTCTTATAATCATACACCCATTCTTATAAGATAATTTAGCTCTACTCTGCACAACTACCGTTCTCCAACTCAAAGTTCTAACCTCCTCTCATATAAACCCGTAACAGACTGATCTATTAAAACTGTTCCCGGTTTTATCTTGTATCCTTGATATTTACTTCTTCCCTTTCTGTCTATCAGAGATGACGAGATTTTATTATACTTTTTATATTTTTTTAAATATGGATAATCTGATCCTATATTAGTCAATTTTAATATTTCCATTATAAAATCTCCCTTATCTTTCGCACTCTCTAATTCATAAAATACTTTCGTATCATAAATTTCTTTAGCTACAGAACTGCTCCTTCCAAACTCTTTTTGAATTTTACCAATTAAAAATTCATAAAAATCATCTAATCCCCTCTGTATATATTCAGGAGAATATCCATTGTATCTATTATCTTCAATTATATTTAATATACGATTAAATCTGACATTCTTACTTCCGAGTACAAGCTGTTTTGCATTTGCAAGTTCTTCCGCAGATACCAGATAATATCTACATCCATCTTCCTCTATCAACTGATATTTCATTATCTTTTTGCGGATTATATGTATATCATCTAACCCCATCTTTTCTTTAAGATAATTTTCAAGTGTTGTTTTTCCATCATAAATCTTTTTTGCTGTCATCACCGGAATTTTTACTAATTCAAGCTGTTGTTTTTTCTTTTTTACATATGATACCAGACAACAGTACGCAGCTTCACCACCTTGATATCCACCATAACGCTCTACCGGAAGACCTTCTTTTATTGGTATCAATTTTTCACTTTTGTCATTTTTCGGCAATCTATTTTCATCATAAAAACTTCCCGTATTTTCTTCAAGTTTATGTGTTATGATACAATCCCTGTAATTTAAGATATTTTTCAAATATTTAATCTGCTCCACTCCATTCCAGACAATCTCTCCATCTCTTTCAAAAATCTTATCAAATTTTGATAAAATAAAATTAAATTTCTGTTTTCTATTTTTCTTACATTGTTCATTATAATATTTAATATACTTATTATAATT
>OOCS01000062.1_pt1 | contig 115623 bp, 108 predicted proteins | sample 1671411 | NCBI WGS metagenome assembly OOCS01 (sample SAMN06348154, study PRJEB24527) | human gut metagenome | biome: human gut; feature: ankylosing spondylitis patient; material: feces | host: Homo sapiens | place: China | collected 2015-10 | reverse complement strand
CCATCGTAGCCTGTACCTGTGACATGGAGGATTCAAAGTTTGCTGCCGTTGTAACAGCCGCCGTGCCAAGTCCCGCTACTGCCCCTGTCACGGGAAGAAGTTTCTGTCCGGCAGACGATATGTTGTTACCGACCGTTTTTAACTTTTCCCCGGATGCAGCTATCTTCTGAACTGCCGTTGCCGACTGGTTCGCCTGTGTTTCCAGATTTTTTAAGTCCTGCTCCGTTTCTACGATTTCCCTCTGCAATGCATCGTACTGCTCTTTGGAGATTTCACCATTGGCAAGCACCGTGTTTGCCTGTTCCGCTGCCGTCCTTAAGGTTGCCAGTTTTTCCTTTGTTTCGCCAACAGCCTCTGAAAGTAGCTTATGTTTCTGTGCTATCAGCTCTGTGTTGCCCGGATCCAGTTTCAGCAGTTTGTTTACATCCTTCAGCTGTGACTGAGTAGACTTTATCTGTCCATTCACACCCTTAAGGGCATTCTGCAATTTGGTTGTATCACCACCAATCTCAACGGTAATTCCCTGAATACGGCTTGCCATGAATTCTCACCTCCTCCTAAAATTAGGTACAAAAAAAGGAGCATCTCTGCTCCATAATAAAAAGGGTATTCTTCAAATCTTCTGACTAGTATGTATTGTTATCTATTATATCCAATATTTCCTTTGCAATGTCTACTACTCCTTTATACTCCGTTGAAATTCGAATGGCATTCTTATAGTTTTTACTTAAAAAGTCAATAAACTCATCAAGTCTCTCCTCCGCAAGAAGTTTATCTCTATTTGGATTTCCATCAGTCTTTATTCGTTTCTGTATAGTGTCCTTATCAGCCTCAAGAATAATGTGAATCATATTTTTTGTTTCAAAATAATCATGTATTCTCACTTTACATTCGGACATTGTTAATGCCATATCACTTATCACAATCGAGTCCTGCGATTTGTTAAAAATAACGTTTTTATATTCTTCCAAAAATTCAATATTGTTCTGTGGCAGGAATCCACTACCTGTAGCAGGAAATCTATTTTCTCTTCTTACCTCTTCTAGTTTTTTATGCAAATATTGTTCAAAATAATAATCTGATTCTAAAACTTCAAGTTTTCTTTTTCCCACATATTGTTTTTTTATTTCATTAATTACAGATGTCTTTCCTACCCCAAATGTACCATCAATTAAAATAATCATGCTATAATCCTCTACTCCTATATGATATACAACAACATCTTCTAATATTTTTGCACTTGATTATAGCACCAAAAGAGTACATTTTCAATCAGAACCTATCAAAGTCCTCCTGCGTTGCAAGTTCTGCATATTTACAGTCATCGTTTCTGCTCTCGGCATACATATCATTAACCATCCCTATTGTCAGAAGGTCAAGGTCTCGGATAGACAACCCTATCTGCACACATCTTAGAAGAAATAAGGGCGTTGTCATCTGACGCTCTGTCGGGCGAAGTTTTTTTTAGCTTCAACATCCGTTTTCACATTCAATCCCCATAACTCAATAAGCTGTGGAAGAATCTGATAAATAGAAAAAGTATTAAACTCGTCAAGCCATTCTTCCGGTGTATCGGGAATAGTTGGGTCTGCGTGTTTTGCCATAACATATGCAATATTCTCAAACATTTCAAGCGAAAACAGATCCAGATTTGAACTTTCCTCTTTATCTTTTCCTACAGCCTTCTCCAAGGCACTCAAGTCTTTATAAATATCCCTTCCAAACTTAATACGATAAATTCGTGGGATTGCAGCAGATGCCTTGAATGGCACCTGCTTTCCATCAATTTCAAGATTTTTTATAAGGCTCATGATACGACCTCCTTAGAACTGTTCTTTGCTGATGATACCTTTGCACTGTCGGACTGGCCTGATGCATCAGTTACTGCTTTCGGAAGATATACTGTTTTATACCAGCCATCATAAGCAGCCGCTGAAGTGCTGTCAGATGTTCGTGCCTTTACATATCCACCATCAAGCGGTGATGCCGTAATGGACAATGTTTCTGTCTTAACCTCAATCTCATCTTCCTTTGTTGCAGATTCGATGGTTGGTCTTGCCGCCGTACAGTTATAAAGCACATGACGGATTTTATTGATGTCACCATCAAATTCAAACAACAGTGCAAATTTACCTGTTTCCACGGTTGCATCCTCGACAAGCACATTATTGGCATCAAGGGATTCCTTCAGTACATCGGTACGGAACGACTCTGGCACCAGAGCAAGTTCAAGGTCACCTTCATAGCCCTGATTGTTATTGATCGTGTAATATGCATATCCGTCTGCATAGAATACACTTGGCTCTCCGTTTGGATCAAGCGAAATGGATACCGCGCCGGGCATCGGCACAGGTGTACCATATGTAACCTCTCCTTCATCACTTTTGGTAAGCAGTGCATAATGCACATTTCGGATATTAAACTTGACTTTATTCTTTTTATTAGCCATTTTATTTTCCTCCTTCATACTGGCATGGCAAACTCGAATGCTACCTCATAGAGTTTTTCTTCCTCTATCCATACCTCCGACTGCTCATAAAAAATACCGTGGTTATCAAGCACGGCAGTTACTTTTTCTTCCAAGGACACATCCTTGAAATCTGTATACAGTTCAATCCTTACTTCACTCATTTTGTAATAAACCCTGCCATCAGCTGCGAAGTTATCACTCCCCGGCAACAGGTAACACAAAAATGGTGGCTCAGGATTTTCTCCTTCTGCAAAATGGTCATATGCAAAGGGAATGTCCATTTCTTCTATGATTTTTACTAATTCATCCATCATGAACCTCCGATTGCCTTTTTAATATCAGACTCCAGTTGTTTGACAGCACTTTCTTCAGCAGGTGCGATGTGTGGGACTGCCTTTGTCCTTCCACCGCCCCTTTTTGCATGACCTTTCTCAAGCAGATGTGCGAGCTGATATTTCTTTGGAGAATGTACTGTAAGTTCCAAAGATTCAGAAGTCTCTTTTGTTGTACTGACCTTCCAACTCTTCGAGTAGACACCTGTTTTCTTTGGAGCATTTGCCTTGATATCTTTTTTCACTGATCGTCCTGCTTTCCTCACAGCCACCTTCATATCCGAGGTAACAAGGTCTTTATATTCCATTAGCCCTTTCATGACTTCGGATGCCAAATTATCAATCTGTACATTTGCCATGCTATCTCCTCACTTTCCTGCATCTGAATTTCAAGCATTTATTCTTATAATTCATGTGGTCAATAAATGTAATATCATAAAGTTCCCCATTAAATAAAATACGGAGTTTTGTGCTGTCAGCATCCGCAAGCATCTTACAGTAACGGACTGTAAAAGCAAGGTCTGATTCATACAGCGTATTGTCTGCCACACTTTTTTCAGAACCACTCTCACCACTTACCGTGGCATGACACGAATAGTAGTCTATCCACCTGTTTTTATGGTTTCCTATGGCATCTGTTATGACCTCATTCTTCTGAAAAGTTATCCTTACATTTAATAGTGCTACTTCCATCAGAATCCCGCCTTTCTTATACCAGAAAGCAGGGAACGGAGTGACATGGCAAGTGCATGATGGTCACAGTCCTCACGATGCTCATACTGATATGCTACCGCATACATGACTGCTATCTTTGCAGTTTCCATACTTTCAAATTCCTCTTTTCTTTCTGTTCTTGCAATGTCCATACACAGACGCTCGGATGAGACAATCAGATTTTCAAGAAGTGCATCATCATCGTCAAAATCAATCCGAAGATAATTTTTCATTTCATCAATAGAAATCATTCTGTTACACCTCCATAAATCTTTAAAGGCAGAGCAACTATTTGTCACTCTGCCCATTGGTTCTCTTAGGCTTTTCCTGCCTGTGCATCGGACTTCAGCTTAAGAATCTGCACTGCTTCTGGAAGTACTAACTTACCATCCACACGCTCCTTAGCCACCATACCGATCATGCCGTTTCCTGCAAAGAGTTCATTGAGCTGCTTGAAGGAACGTGTACCACGGTCACCGATGTTGTAATACTTATAATCACCGAAGGAAATCGCATCTGCAGGTGCATAAGCAGATGTGCGTACCTGGTAGCCAAGAACCCTGTCCGGCTCTCCTGCCTGGTATGATGGCTGCCAGATGTATGCCCCGTTGTTATCCTTTAACTTACGAAACTGTGCTAATGTAGCATCGTTCATAATAAAGGATGCATTCTTACGGTAAGGTCTCTTCAAAGCATAAACAAGGTCAAAGAGGTCATCGGACTTAAGTGCTGCCGTAAGTGTTCCTGCAAGATGTCCACCATCTGTTGCATTGAAAATACCTGTAGGCTTGCCCTTGCCATCTCCGTTAAGGAATGCATCCTCTTCTGCATTTCCAAGTGCCTTACCAAACTCTGTGATAATGTAGTTCTCAAGAGGGAAAGCAGAATCATACAGAAGTTCCTCTGTAATCTTGATGGCAACATGAAGCTTATATGCATCCAGAATCATCTGGTCAAATGTAGCATTTCCAAATGAAAGGGCTGCTCCTTCCTCAATCCATGCTGCAGCCGGCTTTGTAGCTGCGATGTTAATCTTATGCTCCCCGGAAGTTGTAATTCTGGTCGCAATGCCTCTCATGATATTCTCCTCTGTAAGAACATCAATCAGTCTGTGGTCATACTCTTCCGGCACAAGGTAACCACCATCTGCATCCACACCTTCCTGTAATACATTGGAAACCTGTCTGAAGTTGCTGCGGATTGCATTTAACATAGCCTTCTTATACTCATCAGATGCACGGCCTGTCTTTGCCTTGCCCTGTGGCTCATCCTTATAAGGCTTTCCTGTAATAGGGGAATTCACAGGCTTGGAAAGTTCCTGCTCCCTTCTCTCGGCTCTCTGCTGTCTGTCGATGGAATTGGTAAGTTCCTCGATGTCAGCCTCCATTCTGCTGTATGTCGCAGCATCCTCGGCAGATAAATTGCCGTTCTTATCCTCATGGGTATTTACAAATTCCTTAGCCATCTCCCATGCCTTGGCTCTCTTGTCAACTAATTCCTGTACTGTCATAATCGCAGTCCTCCTTAAATATACTTTTTGATAATATCCAGACGGTCTCTGATTTCTTTGGCAGATACACCGTCAGTTACATTCGTGGCAGGGATTTTTGCCTGCCCTGCAACATCCACACTTGGCTTTCTGTAATGCTCCTCCAACTTATTAAGGAGTGCATTGTTTACAGCTTTGCGTGAAAAAAGCACTGAATTGGATGATTTCTTTTTCTCATCCTCTTCGGTGCTTTCTTTACCAGACTCGCCATCTTCATCCGGCTCATCATCTTCTTTTTTAGGGAACTCATTTTTTGTGATGATATCATCAGCAAATCCAAGTTCCACCGCCTTGGTTGCATCCATCCATGTTTCAGCATCCATAAGCCTTGATAACTTTGCCCTCGACATTCCCGTCTTTAAGGAATAGGCATTTATGATAGAATCCTTGACCCCTTCGAGCATTTCGATGGCTTTTGCCATCTCAGTATGGTCACCGAATGCTACTGTCGCAGGGTTGTGGATCATCATCATTGAAACCGGGGACATGAGTACATTGTCACCTGCCATTGCAATCACGGATGCTGCCGAAGCTGCAATACCATCAATCTTTACTGTGACATTCCCTTTGTAATCTGCGAGCATATTGTAGATCTGAGCCGCTGCCACACAGTCACCGCCCGGTGAATTGATCCATACAGTGATATCACCACTTCCGGCATTTAATTCATCCTTAAAAAGCTGTGGAGTGACATCATCGTCAAACCACGACTCCTCTGCGATGGTTCCGTTAAGGCTGAGAACTCTTTCTACGATTTCCTCGTTTGTTTCCCGGTTGAGCGTTTTCCTGTTCTTCCAGTTCCAGAACTTCTTGTTCTTCATTAGAATCCTCCTCTTCTTTTTGTGCTGAATCTGCAAAAATTCCTGCATCTTCAAGTTTTGTCATATTTCCATTGATGAGGTATAAATCCCCACCAAGTTCAGCGGGTATCCTGTCAAGGTTCTCCAGTTCCCGGATATCATTTGCAGACATCCAACCATTCTGCCTTGCTGTTGCATATCCATTCATTCTGCTCTGGTAATCTCCACGAAGGAGACCATCCACATTGAACTTAATAAAATAGTCTTTCTTCTCCTCTTCCGACAGAAGTCTGCGTACCATTGCCTGCTCCAGTCTTGTAATCCAAGGGCGGAGCGTATACACAACAAACTCCAAAGACTGCTGTTCAATATTGGAAAAGGTCGCTTTATCAAGCTGTCCTATCATGTGAGCCGGAACTCTGTATATCCTTGCAATCTCTGATATCTGAAAATTCCTTGTTTCAAGGAACTGTGCCTCAGACGGATTTATGGAAATCGGTGTATACTTCATTCCCTCTTCCAGAACCGCTACTTTATTGGAATTGGATGAACCACCGAAGGTCTGCGTCCAACTTTCTCTGACCTTTGACGGGTCTTTAAGTGTTCCCGGATGTTCAAGCACACCGCTTGGTGCAGCCCCGTTTGCATAGAACTTACTGCCATATTCCTCGGCTGCAATTCCAAGACCTATGGCATTCTTGGCCATAGCAATGGGCGAATATCCAACAAGACCATCAAATGACAACCCCGGAATATGAAGAACATCCTCCGGCTTGAGTCTTACTGTAGAACCTTTATTGGTAGGTGCATCATCAGAACTTACCGAATATTCATAATAAAGATGTCCTTTCTCATCCCTGTCCACCATCATTCTGTCCGGCATCAGAGGATACAGTCCGAGGACTTCTCCCTTGCCATTTCTGATAATCTGGCTGTACGAGTTTCCCCATAACAGCAGATGTGTCAGAGCAACCTCAAAGAATGAATAGGCTGTCATTTCCGGGTTCGGTTCATCATGCAGCAGATGATATAAAGGATGATCTAACGCCTTTTCCTTTCCACCATTCTTGTTGTATCTGTAAACATGAAGTGGCAGGCTTGCCACAGATTCTGAAATAACACGCACACAGGCATAAACTGCCGATGTCTGCATGGCACTTCGCTCATTTACCCTTTTCCCGGCTGCACTCTGCCCAACAAAAAAACTGTAGGCACTGCCTGCAGTTCTGTTCTTTGGTGCATCTCTTGATTTCAATAATCCACTAAGAATTCCCATATTAATCATCCTTTCAAAAAAGCACCTGCTTATAGGGCAGGTGCTAGATAAACACTAATAAGCACTTTGATATAATGAACTTGTACTACTTGAATTTAATTTTTTTAAGTTACAATCCTGACAAGTAAGTTGAATATTACAAACATCATTGATTCCACCTTCATCTAGTGAAACTATATGATCAAACTGCTTATCCCCATCATCCAATAATGTATATAAACCTGTTAAATCTTTTTTACAAAAAACACAACGCCCTTTATCTCTAAATAAAATAGCTCGTTTTACCCATTCTGGCATATACGCCCTTTTTACATTATTTTCTTCAAAAGAAACTGCAATTTCTTGATTAAATCTAAGAAGAAATTCTCTATTCTGGAACAGAATATATTCAACCTCAGTTGCTATTCTTTCAATAATATTCCAATATAAATCATCATATTCATCTCCAAGATAGTCAACAAAATTCGTAAAATTGTCCTCAAAATCTTCCTCTTTATCACAGATCTTGTATTCAACTGTTATTTCATAATATTTTTTTGCTGCTTGTATTATCCAACTGATCGGGTTAAAATCTACGACCTCACCATATTGGCTAATATATTTTGCTTGTTCATAAAACACCCTGTCTATCAACCAACTACAATATTCTCTTAATACAGATATCTTAGGGAAATCCTTAATCTCATCAATAAATAAATTTTCCCTAAATTCAGCATTAGTTCGAATATATTCAAATTTTCCCATGCTCTCATTTGCCAACTGACAAAAATAATAAACATTAAAATATTTCATATCTATCGTCATATTTTTTCTCCTCGCAAATTGAATTTATTATTAATTATATCAAATTCAACTCACAAGTCACTAAAAAATCAATAATCCCCTTTTATCGTAAACAGATTCCATTGATTCATTACCACAACGGATTGCTCTATCTAATGCCATAATACAGGCTATGGCTCCATCTATCTTTTCTGTTGATTTTGACTTGTCTGCCTTAATGTTTCCGGCAGGGTCTGTACGGATGTATATGTTATCCATATTCCATCGAAGGACTGGATGCCCTCCGTGGGCTATCCTCTGTTCAAGCACCAGTTTCATGAGTTCCTTGGTAGGCGGTGACATGGATGCAAATCCCTGTCCCATAGCCACCACATTAAAGCCCATTCCTTCAAGGTTCTGTACCATCTGCACTGCTCCCCATCTATCGAAAGCAATCTCACGGATGTTAAACCTCTCACCAAGATGTTCTATGAATTTTTCAATGAATCCATAATGAACAACATTGCCTTCCGTGGTCTGTATATATCCCTGCTTTTCCCAGACATCATAATTTACATGATCTCTTCGGACACGCAGGTCAAGTGTTTCTTCCGGCAGCCAGAAATATGGGAGAACATAATATTTGCCTTCCTCATCTTCCGGCGGAAACACAAGGCAGAAGGATGTAAGGTCTGTGGTGCTTGAAAGGTCAAGACCTCCATAACATACACGCCCTTCAAGGTCATCCTCATTTACTGGAAATGCACAGGCATCCCATTTCTCCATTGGCATCCAACGGATGCTCTGCTTTACCCATTGGTTCAGTCGGAGTTGTCTGAAAGCATTTTCTTCGCCGGGGTTCTGCCTTGCTGACTCACAGGCAGCTTCAACCTTGTCGATTCCGATTGTTTCCCCAAGGGACGGATTCGCTTTCTTCCACACCTCTGGGTTTGTCCAATCCTCTTCAAGACCTGCACCAAATATCACAGGATAAAATGTGCTGTCATGCTTTCGACCTTCCATAATATCAAGTGCTTTCTGATGTACTTCATAGCAGATACTCTCCGTATTATTTCCGGCTGTAGTTATAAGAAAATACAGTGGCTGCATTCTCGCATCTCCAGAACCCTGAACCATAACATCATATAATTTACGGTTTGGCTGTGTATGCAATTCGTCAAAGATAACACCGTGTGTATTGAAGCCGTGTTTGTTAGAAACATCAGCTGACAGCACTTGGTAGGTACTCTTTGTCGGAATGTACTCCAACTTCTTCTGTGATTCATATATTTTGATTCGCTTGCTGAGTGCCTTGGAGAACCTCACCATATCGGCTGCTACATCGAATACAATCTTCGCTTGGTTCTTATCCGCAGCACAGGAATAAATCTCGCCTCGCTGTTCACCCTCACATAAAAGTAAAAGTGCCACAGCAGCTGCCAATTCAGACTTTCCATTTTTCTTTGGAATCTCCACATAAGCCATGTTGAACTGTCTGTAACCATTCGGCTTAATCGTACCAAACACATCTCTGATTATCTGTTCCTGCCAGTCCATCAGTTCAAACTTCTTTCTTGCCCATGTACCTTTGGTGTGGCACAGATTTTCTATAAAATTCACAGCAAAATCTGCATCTGCTTTATCATAGTGAGAATCCTCTGCCATGAATCTTGTCGGTTTATAATTTTTCAGTTTTCTCACATGATCACCTCCACGAAAAAAGGAACCCCGGAGGGTTCCCAAAAAATATTTTTTAAATCATGGCATCCAGTTTTTCGTACTCTGCCATTTTTCTTTCATACTCCTGTGCAATGCACTGTCTTTTAAATCCGTTCTTTTCGCATCTGCCTTTTCTTTTAAGTTCCTCAAGTTCTGCCTTTCTTCTTTTAAGAACCTCTATTTCATTTCCTTCCTGCATTTCCTTTACATCTTTTTCAAATCTTGTCATGTTCGTATCCTCCGTTTTCTTTGTTTTCCCTTTCGGTATGTGTACATTACCGTACTTTCACACTTATTGGAATACGATCATGTACCAGATATTCAGATGGATTATTGTGTATATTACACTCAAAGGTTCTTTGTATGCTGATGAATGGTATTGATGATTTTTTCCTGCTCTTCATTGCCAACTCCAATGCTATCAAGGGCTTCTCTCGTGCCACAGTCGGGGCAGATTTGCGTTTTTCCATCTGTTCTTGAAAGTGCAGGCGGTTCATGATATATCTGCCCACAAATGGGGCAGATTCTTGGTTGTTGGTTCATATTAATCTTCATGGCAGTACCTCCGGCTCTTTTCTATGGCATCATATAAAATGTTCTCATCAAATTGGAATGCCCTGTACCCTTCAAGACAGGTCTGGACATACCGAAGGCTCGGCATTCCTATCTGTCTTTCTTCATGCATGATGTACACATATACCTTTCGCTCCCTTACCTTCCCGGATCTGATTCCCGTAATCGGAAGTGTCATTTCTGCCTTGTAATAAAAGGTTGGATAACCTTCATATCTGTCAAGGGCAAGTTCATCCCCGGCAGTGGTTTCCCATACCGCCACAGGAACGTTTGCACCTGCCTTCGGTTCAATGGTTAGGTATGAGCCTGTCTTACTTCCCTTAAAGAGCAGTTCATAATCCGGCACAACCGATGTGCCAATGATTCTTGCATGAGGGCATCGAAATCTCATCTGTGTAATGTTTAGGTTGCTGCCATAGGCAATATAATATCTTTTCTGCATTTCGCATCCATCCTTTCCGAAGGAAATACCCTTCTACCACTTTAAGACCGCCGGAGCGGTCAATGTTAAGGTAGCAGAAGGCTATTCCCTTGCTGTTCTGAATGCTGTGTCTCCTGCAAGTCTCTTTGTAAGAATCTCTCTTGCAGTTTTGAACTCGTCACCGATGAATCCAAGTCTAAGAAGCCAAGTTCTCATTGCGTATTTTGGATTTTCATTCTGCTGTGGCTTTGGGCTTGCCGTTTTTACTTCCTTTGCCATCTGGCTGAGTGCAAGGCAAAGCTGAATGTATGCTTTAAGCTGTCCGGCATGGAGTCCGTTTCGCTTTCCGTCAGCCGGAGCATCAAATTGGAAAAGCCTGAATTCAATGGTTCCCTTTGTAAAGGTCGCATGGTAGTTCAGCATATGGTATCGGCTGTCGTTGTAGTGCTGACTTCTTCCGTAGTTGCAGTTCTGACTTCCGTACCAGATGTCTGCCAATGCCGACATAGTCTTTGGCTTTTTCTTGTTAAGGCTCTCAAGGAATCGTGGGTCAACCGTTCTGCAGTATCTGTGCATCCTTCCTCGGTCAAGGGCAAGGGCATCTGCTATGAGGCTTTCGTGGCTTGCCATAATGTTTGCAAGGTTTCTCATGGTTTGTGGTGTATGCCCCTTGGCTCCTATGTGAATGTGTACTCCGCATCCCCTTGTGGCATCGCTTTTTGCACCTGCGTGTCTGAGCTGTCTTACAAGTTCCTGTAAGATTTCGATGTCTGCGTAGGTAAGAATCGGGGTTACCAGTTCACATTTCTCGCTGTCGCATCCTGCAATGCTGACATCCTTTTGGAATTTCCATTCCCTTCCCTGCTCGTCCCACGCTGACCAAGTGTAGTATCCGTTTCGTCCGGCTGTGTTCTGAAATCTTCCTGTTCCAAAGTAGGTGGCTGCAAGCCTTGCTGCCTTTTCCCTCATGATGCTGTTCATCTCGATTTCCACCCCAATGGTCTGCTTTTTCATTTCTTCAATCTGTCTTGTGATTTTCTCGTTCATTCTATGTACTCCTTTTTGGCTTGTTTTCCTTTCGGTAGTACATATATCACTCTAAAGCACATAAATTGGAATACCACTACTGGACAAAGATACACACCTGTAATTGTGTATCTTTCTAGAACCCTACTCTCCATCTGTACATATATCCATGCCCATTGCAAGATCTGTCAGTATTTTTGTGTATCTCTCACACTCTGCACCTTCACTTCCTGCAACTGCCTGTAGGAAAAACGCAACTGCATCTTCTTTGCTGTCCCATGTTTCTTCCTTTCCGTAGCAGATGGTCTTTATGGTATGCAGCTTTCTGCATGAGTCCTCGCCATAAACAATTCCGAGGTGGCAGCCGTTATCCCATGCCACATGAATCGTTCCTGTATCATCCACACAGTCAACGGTTCCCCATGTGCCTTCCGGCATATCCCTGTATGGGTCATTCATGGATACAAGTTCAACCCTTGTACCCGATGGGTATTCTTTCTTTACGGATTCAACAATATTTCTTGGTGGGAAAAACATTACTGCTCGCCCCCTTTCTTTGCTCCAGACTTAAATGCTGATGAGCCGTCAAGTTTTGAAAGCAGTATCTTTCGGTCTGCTTTGTATTCATCCCCGATAAATCCAAGTCTTAAAAGAAAACATCTGAATGCATATTTCTCATTTTCGTTTTCCTTCGGCTTTGCTGTGATTCTTTTCTGCTTGATGGTCATTTCGCATAGGGCAGAAATAAATCTCGTGTAGGCTGTTGCCTCATCTGATGCAACCTCATCGAACCAAGGGAATCTCACTTCGTAGGCGCCTTCCTCGTATTCAAGGTTCTTAGCTCCAAGTGCCTTCTGAATCAAATCTCCTTTTGCTTCAAGTAAGCTGTCCAGCTTTTCAATGTCCACCTTATCCTTTGGAAGGGAAACCGTAAGTTCCACCGTCTCGCCCTCTGTTGGCAACTTCTCGGCGGTTTCTTCTGCTGTCGGCTGTTCTCCCCATCCTTCTGGTGTAATCCCTGTGGCGGCCACACAAGCCTCAATGATTGGGGCAATTTCATCAATGTCATCGAAATCTCCGAATTCAAGTTCCCCGTTTCTGCCTACCGTGTAGTTTCCAATCTCATATGCACAGGATGGAACTCCGAGGTATTTTGCCTTGCCTCCGATTTCTTTCTCAATGGCTTTTACCATTGCTTTCCGGCTTTCGCCTGTTACATTAAAATGCAGTACCATGTTCATGTACCTCCCTTTCTTTTGGTATGTACATATATCACTCTAAACCCCTGCAAAAGCAACAAATATGTGCATTCACAGGGTCACAAATATACCGCAGTTATGTTGCAGATTCTTGTGCAAAGTACATAATGCCGGAAAGCACAAAATAAACATTCGGAAGTGCCACACCATTTCCCCACATCTTATATTCAGCAGAATCAGACTGTGGGTTCTGTAACCACTTTCTTATCTGATTATCTGACTTTGGCTTAGTTGTCTTTCCCATTGCCTTTGCATGGGTATTAAAGATTTCACGCCACTTGGCAATATCCTCATCGGTTGGTTCTGCAATGCCAAGTTCATCACACCACCAGTCTGGAAATCCCTGCAGTCTTGCACATTCAGTAGGTGTCAGCCTTCGTACTATATAATCAGTATTCTCTCCGTCATTCACAATCGGTGGATCCTTGTAATCAGTCGCAACTAAGGTATTTGCACACTCCTCATTCGCCTCTGTGAAAAATGATGCCTTGGAAGAAGAAAATCTCGGATGTGCCACACCGCTTGCCCCGGCTGCAACGAGTGTCGGTTCAACTTCCTCTTCAATCTGAAAGCTGAAGGATGCATTGTAGCCTTGATTCATCGCAGGTCTGCCAATGCCATAGGATGGTTCTCCGACAAAGTTCTCTTCCGGGTTCTTCATCATCTGACTGGATGGCCCCTTTGGACCATCATTTGCAGAAAGTGTGGCATGAACATCAGCAAATGCGACTGCGTGTTGCTCTGTGGCATTTAAGGTATACATGATATCCGATTCTTTATAGCCATCTCCCTTATGGGAAGGTCTGCTGCCATTGCCTTCAAGCACGGCAATACCTCCCTGGTTACAGGTAGGATTTCCACCATTCGCATCAAGGGTTCTTGATGTCTCTGCTTCATAAAAACCGCTGTTCGGATTATCTGATTTCATGGAGTTGCTGTTCTTTGCACACACACCGAATGCCCTCGGTTGGAATAATGTCTGATCATTATTTGTTCCAAGGGTTGCTGACAGGTCATCTTGTATCAGCGCACCCTTGCCACCACCCTCACAGCCACATCTGATTTTCAGAGTCTTTGGTGTCTGCAATACAAACGGCTGATTATTTCCACCTGTTCCATAAGTAGATGAAACCGTCTGTGCCACAGTAAGTGGTCCCCGATATCTTGTATCCTGTGAGTGGTTTTCAAACATTAAGCTGTCTGAGCCTGTTTCTCCAACGCTTTCTGTAATACCATTGGCAGCGTCTTGCCACGACTTGAAGCCCTGCGCAGAATACCCAGACAGGCCTTCTGACTCAAATAATATTTTTCCGGCACTCCCTCCATCAAAATCTGCGACAAGGTAGATACGTTGTCTTCTCTGGGGAACACCCCAATACTGAGCATCGAGGAGTCTCCATGCGATACTGAAGCCTTCTCCCATGATGCGTCCTGCATTTTCCCATTTTGAAGGTTTAGGTACAGACACGTCAGCTTCTTTGACTTTGCAGATTTCTGTGAGGACTGCCCTGAAATCCTCGCCCTTGTTTGACGAGAATGCTCCTGGGACATTTTCCCAGACGATATATCTTGGATATTTTCCATTGGTAGCCTCCCTCATTTCTTTTATGATCCTGATTGCCTCATAAAAAAGACTTGAACGGTTACCGTCCAAGCCTTCTCTTTTCCCTGCCACGCTCATGTCCTGACAGGGACTTCCAAATGTGATGATATCAACTGGCTCAATCTCTGAACCGCTGACTTCACTTATATTCCCAAGGTGTGTCATGTTCGGGAAACGAACCGATGTGACTCTTATGGGAAATGGTTCAATCTCTGCTGCCCACTTTGGTGTGATGCCTGCAATGACTCCACCCAACGGAAACCCCCCGGAACCGTCAAAAAGACTGCCGAGGGTCAAAAGTTTCTTATTCTGTTGTTCCATCGGCATCCTCCATTCCTGCCACTGCATCTTCGTAGCTTAACTTCTCTCCATCTCTGATGACATACACATCCGTGCTGTCACCATTTTTGTATTCGAGATATCTCTTTACAGCCACATCCACAAATTTCGGTTCAAGTTCCACACCATAACAGATACGGTCAAGCTGCTCACAGGCCATCAGTGTGGAGGCAGAACCAAGGAATCCGTCAAGCACGATACCATTTGCCTGTGTACACTGCTTGATAAGATATGCAATCAGTGGAACCGGCTTACTGGATGGATGCCCGAATCCATCTTCCTTTGAATTCTTGATACCATCAAACTCAAACACAGACTTCTGTTTCTGGTCACCATACCACTTATGCTTTCCGTCTTTTCTCCAACCCCAGATGATTGGCTCCATATTAAACTTCCAGTCCGTTCTCATAAGCGGTGCCCTTGGCTTTTTCCATATCAGACCCGCTCCGACCTTAAATCCTGCATCTTCATAAGCATCATAAAAGACACGAGCCTTCATCGTTGCATAGAACACATAAATAGATGCATCAATAGCCATGACATTATGAAAGTTGGTAAATGCCTTCATAAGAAATTCATATCCATCCTTATCATTAAGGTCATCGTTTGCAATCTTGCCGGATGCATTCTCAAGTGCTACGAAGTATGGTGGATCCGTGCAGACAAGATTGCACTTCTTATCCTCAAAAAGCCTTGTGTATGTCTCCTCCAATGTGGAGTCACCACAGATGACCTTATGTTTTCCGATATGCCAGATGTCCCCAGTCTTTGAAAAGCATGGTTTATGTAACTCCTCTTCCACATCAAAATCATCTTCTTTTGCATCATCCGCATCTCCGGCGAGAAGATCTGCGATTTCCTGTTCATCAAAACCCGTGAATGAAACATCAAAGTCCATTCCCTCCAAGGCTTCAATCTCAACTCGCAGCATCTCCTCATCCCATCCTGCATCCTGTGCATATCGGTTGTCAGCGAGAATGTATGCTTTCTTCTGTGCCTCTGTCAGATAATCGACAAACACACACGGAACTTCCTCAATGCCTTCTTCCTTTGCAGCCATAAGCCTTCCGTGTCCGGCAATGACATTATAGTCTGCATCGATAATAACAGGATTGATGAAACCAAACTCACGAAGAGAACCTCGCAGCTTATTGACCTGCTCCTGCGAATGGGTTCTTGCATTATTTACATATGGTATCAGTTTGGAAGTCTGTACCATTTTCATTTCTGTAGTATGTTTTTCCATCAGAATAACCCCCATTCTGCAAATTTCTCAAATCCACCTACGGACTGAATATGCTCTCTTGCCATCTGTACAATCTCTGCATAAGGCTTTCCATCTATCATCTCATCACCAATGGCACAGCAGAGAGTAACAGGCTGTCCTGTTTCCTGTGCTTTAAGGAATGCGTAGATATTTACAGATACATCTGCCTTCGATAAGTCCTTGCCATGAAGTCCTCCGCCTGTCACAGAGTCTGCCATATCAGAACCCAGTTTTCTGTTAGTAGCACCTGTATCTACATCCGTACCACCTTCCCAGGCACCAAGCGGATTGACCTCTGCCCCTGGGTAATGTCTTTCAAGTTCCTCTTTTTCTGCATTGCTCTGGCAGATGATGAGTCTTACTCCATCAAGAATGTACTTTCCATCTGTCGGATATCTTTTGTAAATATCCCTTGCAATCTGTGAAAGTTCTCTCTGTTCCAACGTAAGTGGCATTCCCTTAAAAATGCCATTATCCCCACAACGGATATTACCCTTCTGATTCTCAGACAGATGAATGTCTTGTGGAACAATCACGATATCTGTCTGCACATTTCCGGCAATTCTGTAAATCGCATCTGCGACATCATTTTCATCAAGGTGTGCAGATGTCTCAATGATCGCATGACACACGCCATGTCCAATCAGAACCTCTGCTGCAATCTTTGGATTTTCCTCAGATGCATAGGCTATATCAACGATTGAACCTGCAATTCGGTCTGCAACCTTATCCGGGTGCATCGGATTCACTTTTTCTATCATGTGTTTCTCCTATCCTCTACTCCGTAGCAGAAGTTCCATAGGGTCAGACTCATCCGGGTTAAAATCCTTCGAGCAGTTTTCCCTTACCACTTGGAAAATCTGGTACCATATTGTGTTTACCTGTTTTTGGTAGTTCTGAGCCATAGCGACAAATGGACTTGCACAGGCAGCTCCTGTGGTCGGATGCTTGGAAAGGAATCCGTATTCTGAGATTGCCTCTTCACACTGCATCAATCGGGACACGCTCATTGCGTACTGCTCCACCAGATGCTTGCTCACCAACTTATCGCATCCTTTCTCTTTCAAGTACAGATATATGTATCTGTAAATATGTTCTGCATCGAACTCTCCCACAGCTTTCTGCTTGGACTTAATGTAAGAACTTGGCTCTGGGATATCTTCCCCTTCAAGTTCTGCTCCGTCCGGCAAGTCAATGATCTTCAGCTTTCTTCCACCAGGATTGCCTGCTGCCATCTTCTCAGCTAATGCCTTGGATTTTCTTCCGGCATTGACCTTGATATTTGAGCCACGGGCAGTTCCATCTCTTGCCATATCATCAACTCCTCATATAAAAAATAACGATAGGGTGCTTAATACCCTGTTCAAATACGCAAAAAGTACACACGAAGGGGCGGCACCGTTGAAACATTCCATCGACTGTCACGATTTGCACTCCCCCCGCCCCCTTTGAAAAATGATAATCGTGATAGTCTGCATATAGAAATCTCAAAAGAATTTTATATTTTGACTGACACGACCATCATTCGTAGGAATCACTCTTTCTTCCATGCCATCGGTCACCTCTCTTGGCGTGTATGCTTGCATGGCAAGGCTTACACAAAGAGATAAGATTAGCTCTGTCATGCGTTCCACCTTCGGACAAAGGAATCTTATGATGTACCTCCTCCACAGGAACAGCCACTCCCTTCTCAAAACACAACTCACAAAAGGGATGTGTTTTTACATAGCTGTCACGGATGCGTTTCCACGCTCTACCGTATCGTTTCCTTGTTGCAGGATCACGACCGTACTTCTCGTAACGCCTGTTCTCTTCCTTTTGGTGTTCCTCACAGAACCTTCCCTCTGTTAGCTTAGGACAGCCGGGATGATGGCATGAATGCTTTGCTTTCCTTGGCATTGCTGCACCTCCTTCAAAAAGGCATAAGAAAAGCCCTCACCGTGGGGATTCCACCATGAAGGCTTACTTTGAACTGCCATCTTATCTTTTTTTGACATCTTAATCATATCATAATATGAACTGGACAACAGTGGACAACAGATACCAATTTAATTTTTTTTCAAATTTTCATCGATAATTGTTGGATTATCTGGAATGCTGATCTTTGCAATTGCTTTATTATGCCATCTCTTAATTGTCCTCGCATCCCACCCAAGTTTGTCTGCAATGTCAGTCCAACGCATATTGCTGCAGTATCGATAATACATAACAAGTCTTTCATCCTTGTTTTCAATGCTGTTAATTATTGTTTTCAGTTCCTGCTTGAACTGTAACAAATCTTCGAGCATCATTCTTTCCTGTTCTTCCATCTCCATAATCTTCATAAGTGTCTTTTCAAATGGTGCGGATGTACTTCTCGATGCATTATAATGTTCCTCAAAACCAACAGCCGATACTGTTTTTGCTAATTCTCTAAGCTGCTCTAGCTCCAACTGTGAAAGATGAATCCTCTGCTCCAGTCGGTATCCCTGTCCCAAATATTCTTTTACCGTCATATAGACACCTCCTTCTGAAGCTGTGATAATAGTAATTTCCCATCAAGGTGTGTAAAAACATTAAAGTATGGGGATTTGAAAAACCTCTCGCATTCTTTTTTCACAGATTCTGCCGTTGTGCTTTTCTTTCCACGAGACAATTTCTTTACTGCATCCCTGTAATCTTTTACTGCCTGTACAACTACTGCATTTCCCAATGCTTCATACGGATCAAGATTTCTTGCACTCATAGGCTCTTTACCTCCGAAATATTTTTTATTCCCTTGGATTGACCCTGTTTGACTTTGATTGACTATATTTCTGCTTTAACAGCCTCGATGAGTGCTGACTGCGTGTTATCCTTTTCGGATAATGCTTTCATGATCTTCTCATCCACTGTCTTTTGTGTTATCAAATGGATAACGGTAACCGTTCCCTCTGTCTGACCTTGTCGATACAATCGGCAGACACACTGCTGATATAATTCAAGGGACCATGTGATTCCAAACCACACCATTGTGTTTCCACCTTGCTGTAGGTTTAATCCATGTCCTGCTGATGCCGGATGGATCAGTGCAACAGGAATTTCTTTGTTATTCCACTTGGTAATGCTCTCATCGGAATCTATCTTCATGTATTTCACACCAATCTTATTCAGACGCTCCACGATTCTTGTATAATCATGCTTAAACCAATATGCCACAAGAATCGGTTTGCCATTGGCAGATTCAACGATATCTTCTAAGGCATCCAGTTTTTTGTCATGAAAAGTAATGATATCTTCATCGTCTGTGTAAACTGCTCCGTTTGCCATCTGTGATAATTTGTTTACAAGGGATGCTGCATTGGCGGCAGTCACCTCATGAGCCGGAGTAGACAAGATCAAATCATTCTTGAGATCTTCATACTTTTGCAACTCACTCTCATCCAGATACACAGGGTATTCTGTATTTATGAGTTCTGGCATGTCTAAGAAGTCCACTGCCTTCATGGAAATCGTAATGTCCTGTATCTTCTCATAGATTTTCTCCTCTGCTCCCGGCAGCAGTTTGTAACTGTATACAATATTTCCGTTCACTTTATCCGGTCTGAAATAATTGAGCCTGTACTGACCGATAAAGTGTCCCAAACGTTTCCCACAATCTAGCACTTTGAATTCTGCGAACAGATCCATAAGTCCCTGACTTGCAGGTGTTCCGGTAAGCCCCACAATTCTTTTTATAAAAGGGCGAACCTTCATAAGTGCTTTGTGCCTTGCTGTCTGATGATTTTTGAAGGATGACAATTCATCAATCACAACCATGTCAAAATCGAACGGAACACCGCTTTTTTCTACGAGCCACGGTACATTTTCACGGTTAATAATATAAATGTCTGCATCTGCTGCCAATGCTTTCTTCCTTTGTGCGACAGTACCTGTCACAATAGAAAGTCTATAGCCGGACAACTGCTCCCACTTGTTTACCTCATCTCTCCATGTTCGTGTAACTCGCAGGGGGCAGATAACAAGTACCTTCACAATCTCGAAGTACTCATACATCAGATAGTCGATTGCCATAAGTGTTATGGCTGTCTTTCCCATTCCCATATCAAGAAGAACTGCCGTTATGGGATTATGGGTTATAAAGTTGATTGCATATTGCTGATAATCATGCGGATTGAATTTCATCAAGAATACCTCCAATCTTTTCTATGGCATCAAGGATGTACACCTTAAAGCCTAACCTCTGTAATAACTTGTGTCTGGACACCTGCAATGGTCTCGGTTTCTTTCCTGTGGCTTTCACCTCCACCAGACCGAAATGCCTGTCCGGTAAAAACACCAATCGATCCGGCATCCCATCAAAGGACGGGCAAACCCACTTAGGACAGATACCGCCACGCTTTTTCACTTCACTGACTAACTTTGCTTCGATAGTCTTTTCTCTCATCAACGAACCTCCCATCAAAAATTGAAAAATGACGGTCAAGATACTCATTTCCAAAACTTCTCTATAGGACTTTTTTTACTCAATTTTTTCTCTATAAGGCTACTTTTAGATAAGAGTATCATGACTGTCACAAATGGCTTAAAATGGGGATTTCTTAAATTCAAGCCATTTCTGAAAAAAGTTTGTTTTTGACTTGCACTGACCTGCACCACTGCACTATCAGATAAAATCACTTCCCGTTTTGAGCTTCACGCCTTTCACAAAACTCCCCTTATTGGTTTTGTGTCTGTAGTATCCGGCTTTATCTGTTGCTGCATAAAAGTCTGTTGTACTACGAATGTACTCGCCATTCTGAATACAGTAAGCACGATACTGCTGATAAAATTCTCCGGATTTCTCTTCATAAGAATCATCAACCTCACAGCAATCTGCCAGAAAATGGCCAAGCCAGTTATTGTCCTCACGATACGCAGCCACAGCATCACTCACACATTTAGGGTCATTTACCTTGTGATCAGATTTGCTTACCTTCTCTGCACCTTCAATAATCCATTTCATAATGGATGGTGCTGCATTTTCATAAAGATAGTCCGCATAATTCTTGATGTCAGAATTTCCCTTAATCTTTGCATTGAACGGAATGACCTTTAATCTTCGCCAGATGCCGTCATCATTTGCACCAACCTTCGGCAGGTGGTTCGTGTAAAGTACCACCTGATGAGATGGCACGAAGTGAAACGGATCCTTATATTTTTTGCAGGCTTGTATTTCGTCCGTACTGCAAAGCTGCTTCACCATAGCTGTATTTAATCGAACCCCCTCTTGCATCTCGGATGCAATGATGAGTCTCCTGCCTTTAAGTTCTGCCATTTCCGGTTGGGCATTGATTTTATTTCCCATCGTGAGAATGTCAGAAGAAATCTTTCCTGCATAAGTACCAAGCACACGAGCTACCGTATTCCAGAATGTACTCTTGCCATTAGCACCGTCCCCATAAGCAATAATGATGAATTCCTCATACACTTTGCCGATAGCGGCAAGTCCTATAACCATTTGTACATATTCGATCAGTTCCATATCTCCACAAAAGAAGGTATCAAGTGCTTCCAACCATGTATCCATTCCTTCATCTCCCGGAGAACATTCCGTAATTTTTGTAATAAGGTCAAACGGGTCATGTGGCTGTTCTCCTGCCATGCCTTTTTTCAGATCATAGGTTGCATCCGGTGTATTCAACAGATTTGGATTTTTATCAAGTTCTGACACCTTAATGCCAAGCATGGACTTTGCTACATTCAGTGCCGAACTGATATACTTGTAGTCTCTGCGTTTCATTGCAAAGGCAAGATACTTTTCTGCTCCGACAAGCATATAGAAAAGACTTAAATGGTCCGATTGGATTTCTTTAGAAAGTGCCTTTGACCCCTGCTTTACAAGGGCTTCATCATATCCGGCATCCACAAGTGCTTTCATGGCTACTTCGATGCAATCTTTTGCATCCTGTAATTGGAGATCAAGGAATTCCACACAGGCACCAACCGCCATCTGTTTATCTTCAATCCAAACATCACCATCAAATCGAATATAATCAGTTGCTGCCGTGTACTTCAGTTCATTTCCATATTCACGAGCCAGAACCTTTGCCTGTCCTACATCTGAATAGTCATCCGGCTTTAATGAACCTGCATCTCCACCAAAGTCATCATTATATTCATCCGGCGGAACATAACCACTGCTACCACTGACCTTACTTCTGAAAAAACGCAAGGCCGAAGCCCATATTGTAGCAATTTCTTTACTGGCTAATGGAGGATCACACTTTGCAGCCTGCTCCATATAAATGTCATGTGATTTATCACAATCCCCATACTTCACAAGAATCTTTCCGGCAAAAAGAGATAATGTCTTGTTACGGCTTCCTTTTGTTATCGTTCCACTGATTGTCCCACTGCCAAAATCATCATCTTCTTCCGATGGCTCCTCAATTTCAATATCATCCATAATACTCATCCAACCTTCATGCCAAACAATCTCATCTGTGGTCGCACCAAATAAAAATCTTGCTGCATCCAAGGCATTCTCATCAAAAAACGGATAAGCTTTCTGGATTGCTGTTTTCATAGCCACATATTCAGTAGAATCAGCACATCTTTCGATAGGAAAATAAGCATGATAGCGTGGCCGTTCTGATTTTCCATCTTTAGGGAGCATATGATGTCTACTCGGCACAAGAATGTAATCAATACTTCCAAACAGATCTTCCATCTTCTCTTCCGTGATCCAATCAGCAGGATCATCGCTATGATCGTTATCGATATCCATCGGAATAACATCTGAGTCTATGAAGTTATCATTACTTCTTCGATTTCCTTTATATGTCGCACACACATGATCATTTGCAACGACCATTTCCATCTTTTTTACATCGTCTACTACAGATTTATTGGGATAGATGCAATTTGCTGCTTTTCCAACACAGTTTGCACTGTAAATCGTTATCTGCATTTATGTTTCCTCCATTTCTTCGTTAAAATATCTCACCATCATTTGCTTTCGCTCTGCATAATCAATCTCCGTCTGCATTCCGGCTGTCGGATTGCCAAACACCCAAAGTTCCCTGCATTTAGAAAGAACTGCAATATCCATAAACATCGCAAGCTCGCGCTCCGTTTCTTCCTTCATAAATTGAGGAAACAATAAGTGTGGAGCAATCGGTATCACACCTTGGTCCAACGCAAATCTGCAGTATCTTCTTGCCTTCTCAGTATTTTCTTCCACAGCACCGCTATATGCCGAACATACATAAACAATCGTTCTGAATTGTTTCTGTCTCTTCTCCATATTGGCTAATGCCTGATATGGTACCGGATCAGCATATCCTTCCGGATTCTTAAAAGATATTCCCATGAGACCCTCTCCTTTCGTTAAAAGATTGAGGTAACTATTTACCCCTTCATAATCCCTTGGACACAAAGACATGATTTGGGCGGTAATTATTTCAATTTTTTTATTTCACCGAGTTTCTTCCTTTTATATGCAAAAACACAACACTAAAATTTTTTTCTTCCGCCCATTTCAAAATTTCGTGTCCAAGGGGTAGTGAAAGGGCAAGAAACTTATAACTTTTCAAAAAAGTTTCCGCCCAAATCCAAATCTTCTGTCCAAGGGATAGTGAAAGGGGTAAGAAACTTAAATTTTTTCAAAAAAGTTTCCGCCCAAATCCAAATTTCATGTCCAAGGGATAGTGAAAGGATAAAGAAACCTTTTAAGAAAGGCGGTGTTGATAATGGCAAAGAGCTCACGTACTGACACAAACGCATCATATGAAGCAGAACTCGATAGAGAACTTTCAGATGTTTTGATTGCAATCAGTGTCATTACAAGACAACTTGCACGAAAAATCACAGTCAAAAATATGTCAAAGGAGGACAAAAAAGATGCAGAAACATTACGGACTAATTGGCGAGGTCGTCAACATGAAATTTAAACACGAGGATTCAGCTACATACCCTTGGCAGGGCAAAACTGTTCCAGTGTTAATTACAGGGGAATACGAAAACTTCCTAATTGGAGAAGTTCTTCCCCACCTTGCTCCACTTGGTTTTGGATTATCACATCCTTATCCTATTTGCATTGACAAACATGACATTGCAATCGGGGAAATGATCATTAACGGAGGTGCTATAAGATGAGAAACAAAGAGATAGCAGAATTATTCGGAACTATTGCTGACAGTTTTATGGCTTTGCGTGATCTTTATGCGGCTTCGACAGACGAGAAGCCACAGCAAAAAACTATAAAGAAAGACAAGCCTGCTAAACAGACAAAGCAGGTTCCTGCAGCAGACACTGAAAAAGAAACATCAACTGAAACTACAACCTACACCAAAGAAGATGTACGATCCATGCTTGCACAAAAAGCAAAGGCTGATGGTGGCAGATACAAAGCTGATGTTAAAGGAATTGTGGCTAAGCTTTCTTCCGATGGAACTCTTACCGGTGTTCCAGAAGAAAAGTATCCAGAATTGGTAGCTGATCTGGAGGTGATTGGGAATGCCTAGTCATGCGTTGCTCTCCGCCTCATCCAGTAAGCAGTGGCTTAACTGCCCTCCCTCAGCAAGATTATGTGCTGATAAAGAGGAAAGTGCCAGCCCTTATGCAAAACAAGGTACTGAAGCTCATGAACTTTGTGAGTATAAGGTACTAACATTTCTCGGGCAAAACAAACCAAATCCAATAGAAAGCCTTGAATTCTACGATGCAGAAATGGAAAATTGCACACAAGATTATTGCAACTATGTTATTGAAGAATATCAGAATGCAAAAGCATTGTGTAAAGATCCACTCGTACTGGTAGAACAAAAATTGGATTTTTCCAGATGGGTACCAGAAGGTTTTGGAACCGGTGACTGTCTTATCGTTGCAGACGATGTGCTATATATCATTGATTTCAAATATGGACTCGGTGTTCTGGTTGATGCCAAACACAATCCACAAATGATGTGTTATGCACTTGGAGCACTCGATATCTACGATGGCATTTATGACATTAAAACAGTAAAAATGACCATCTTTCAACCAAGACGGGATAATATCTCCACATACGAAATGTCAAAGGATGACCTTCTCTCTTGGGCAGATACAGTTCTTGCTCCAACCGCCCAATTAGCATTTGAAGGAAATGGTGAATTTCGGGCAGGTGACCATTGTACATTTTGTAAAATCAAGGCAACCTGTCGGAAGCGGGCTGAGTATAATCTCGAACTTGCCAAGTATGACTTTGAAATGCCTGCCACTCTGGAAGATACCGAGATTGCTGTCATTCTTGCTAAAATTGACAGTCTTGTATCTTGGGCAAATGACATCAAAGATTATGCACTGCAAAAAACATTATCCGGTACAAAATTTGATGGCTATAAGGTAGTTGCTGGAAGGTCAAACCGAAAATACACGGATCCGGAAACTGTAGCATCTGTGGTTTCAAAAGCCGGATATGATCCTTACGAGAAAAAGGTTCTTGGAATCACTGCCATGACCTCACTGCTCGGCAAGCAGAAATTCTCTGAACTTCTAGGTGGTTTAATTGAGAAACCACAGGGTAAGCCAACCCTTGTGCCGGAAACGGACAAACGCCCGGCACTCAATACAGCAACTGACGATTTTAACGACAAATAGGAGGAAAAAATTATGTCAAATATTACAACTACAACTAAATATGGAACTTTTAAACTGCCAACAAAGGTCATCACTGGTGTCGAGACCCGTTGGTCATATGTAAATGCTTGGGATCCTAAAGTCCCGCTCGGTGGTGGAAAGCCTAAATATTCCATCTCCATTCTGATTCCTAAGACAGACACTGCAACCGTAGATAAGATCAAAGCAGCTATTCAGGCAGCTTATGAGGAAGGACAGTCAAAGCTGAAGGGCAATGGTAAATCTGTACCACCACTCTCCGCGATCAAAAATCCACTTAGAGACGGCGACCTTGAAAGACCGGACGATGAGGCTTATGCCGGACACTATTTTGTCAATGCGAACTCAACATCGGCTCCCGGCATTGTAGACGCAAACAGACAGCCAATCATCGAGCGTTCTGAAGTATATTCCGGTGTTTATGGCAGAGCATCTATCAACTTCTATGCCTACAATGTCAACGGCAACAGAGGCATTGCCTGTGGACTCAATAATCTTCAAAAGATTAGAGATGGAGAGCCTCTCGGTGGTAAGGCAAGTGCTGAATCAGATTTTGCCATGGAAGATGATGATTTTCTTTCTTAAAATCTAGTAGCTATTGACCTGACCGGCAGTGAGACAATCACTGCCAGTCACCTTTTATAAGAAATGAGGACAAAGAATATGACAAATATAGAACATCTGATACTGATTACTTGCTTTTCTATGAATCTTGGATGGCTGCTTGGTTGTATCATGATCATAATCACAGACAGTATCCACAAGCACAAAATCAAAAAAGAGCAGAAACGAAATGAAGATAAAGAAAGGATCGGTGACAATCTATGACAATGAATATGGTAAATACTCTTGTTGACAATGCAATCGAATTTACACTAGCGTCCGTTGTACTTACGCTCTGTGTATTTGCACTAGTAGCAACATGGAAATGGCTTATCGGGTTAGCTATTAAATTCATTTATTGGCTTTTCCCAGGGCTGACAGTTCACAAGAAAAAATAATTTTTCAAAGAAACATAACAATCTGGGTGGTAGATATCTTGTCTGCCACCTTTTTATAAAGGGGACAAACTATGCAGATTCCAGAAAAGATCCAAAAAATATCTATTGACTTAGAGACTTACTCCAGTGTACCAATTAAATATGGTGTATACCCATACGCCGAATCTCCTGATGCCGAGATTCTTCTCTTCGCTTATTCCATCAATGGCGAACCTGTCATTGTAGTGGATGTAGCAAATGGAGAAAAAATCCCAGATTATGTTCTCGTAGCACTTAGCGATGATTCCGTAACAAAATGGGCATTCAATGCTGCATTTGAGCGAATCTTTCTCTCCTACTGGCTTAAACGTAACTATCCAGAATACTTTAAAAGTTACAGCATTCCGGAAGATTCCGTCAGTAATTACCTTGATTCTTCCTCATGGAAATGCAGTATGATTTGGTCTGCCTATATGGGGCTGCCACTCTCACTTGAAGGTGTTGGTGCTGTGCTTGGTCTTGAACAGCAGAAACTGAAAGAAGGAAAGGATCTCATTCGATACTTTTGTATCCCATGCAAACCTACGAAAGCCAATGGTGGCAGAACCCGTAATATGCCATCCGATGCTCCAGATAAATGGGAGTTATTCAAGAAATATAATAAAAGAGATGTTGAAGTCGAGATGTCCATTCAGCAAAAACTCTCTCGCTTTCCTGTGCCGGATAATATATGGGATGAATATCATATAGACCAAGAGATCAATGACCGTGGCATCCTGCTTGATATGGATGTTGTAACTAATGCGATTAAGTTTGATACCTTTAGTAAAGCAAGACTTATGGGAACATTAAAAGATAAGACAGACCTTGAGAACCCAAACTCTGTAGCACAGATGAAGGATTGGTTACATTTAAAAGGCATCAAAACTGACTCCCTTGATAAAAAAGCTGTCCTTGAACTGCTTAAGACCGTGCCATCTGATGTGGCGGATGTTCTGAAACTCCGTCAGCAACTTGCTAAATCGTCTGTGAAAAAATATCAAGCAATGCAAAATTCTGTATGCGCTGACAACCGTGTAAGAGGTATGTTCCAGTTTTATGGTGCAGGACGCTCGGGGAGATGGGCTGGTCGAATCGTACAATTTCAGAATATTCCCCAGAATCATATGTCAGACCTTGAGGAAGCAAGAGGTATCGTAAAATCTGGGGATTATGAATTTATGAATATCCTCTATGACGATGTGCCGGATGCACTCTCTCAGCTTATCCGTACTGCCTTTATCCCAAAGCTGGGATATAAATTCTGTGTTGCTGACTTCTCTGCCATTGAAGCCCGTGTTATCGCATTCTTGGCAAAAGAGAACTGGCGTATGAAAGTATTTAAGGATAATGGAGATATTTACTGTGCCTCTGCATCAGCCATGTTCCATGTCCCAGTCGAAAAGCATGGTGTCAACGGACACCTTAGACAGAAAGGTAAAATCGCAGAGTTAGCACTTGGCTATGGTGGTTCTGTTGGCGCTTTAACTGCTATGGGAGCTTTGGATATGGGACTTAGTGAAGATGAGTTACAGCCACTGGTTGACTCATGGAGATCCTCTAATCCAAATATCGTACAGTTCTGGTGGGATGTTGATCGTTGTGTCAAAACAGCCATCAAGCAGCGTACTGCCACAGAAACACATGGGATTAGATTTATCTATCAGAGTGGTATGTTATTTATTGCACTTCCTTCCGGCAGACGCTTATGCTATGTCAAGCCTAAGATTGGAGAAAACAGGTTCGGAGGAGAATCCGTTACTTACGAGGGTGTCGGTACTAATAAGAAATGGGAACGCATCGAATCTTATGGTCCCAAATTTGTCGAAAATATCGTACAGGCTATCAGCCGGGATATTCTCTGTTATGCCATGCGTACCCTCTCCCACTGCTTTATCGTAGGCCATGTACATGATGAACTGATCATCGAAACACCTATGGATGCTGACCTTACTTCTATCTGTGAACAGATGGGAAGAACACCTGCATGGATTGAAGGACTGCTTCTCCGTGCCGATGGGTATGAAACACAATTTTATAAAAAAGACTAAAAGATATGCCCCACACAGATTTAATCTATGTAGGGCATATCTTTTAGAGTTTGAAGAATACAGATTATTGGTAGTATTTCATGGTTTCAGCAAGTTCTGACAACATCTTATCTTTTTTGTCTCTCAATGTTCTTCTTGGCATATTAAGTTCCTCTGCAACTTTGCGCTGCGATTCTTTATTTGCCACCATTCGGCAAAGACGAATTTTTTCATCTGTCAGCCTGTCCATCTCGGATACAAGAGCATTTAACACAACTTTATGTGCTACAATTTCTTCCGTATTGTTAGCATCATCTTTCGGATCATATCCATCCTCAAGAAGTGCTTCATATGAGCATTCATGTTCGCTTTGTGCTTTCCTATCACGCTCATCTTTCTTAGACCAATTGTTATATGTACGGTTCATCTGATCCGCTATATCCTGCGTATCGGCAGGATACATTGCATAATAGTGTTTTTGCTTTTGCCCCTTGAGAGCAAAATGCCCAACAGGCACATCTGAGTTTTTATAATGCTTAATGCTGGCTTCATCTCCGTCCTCGATGGGAACATAGATTGGTTGTGGATAATTACAGGTTACTTCGTCAATTTTTTTACTCTGATTTTCTTTTCTTGTCATAAGATTGTCCTTTCCGCCTATAGCGGTTCGCACTGAGCGAGGACAATCCCACGCATACCATTTGACGGCACGACAACAAGACGAGTGTACATTTGTAGCAAAAAATCACTATTCACAGTTTTTTTGCTATATGTAACTATCCTCGCCCAATGTCGGCCGCCCATCTGGCTTTGAATATATAATTTGTTTGTTACTTGAACATCATTTGATGCTCAAATGACGGATCATCGTTCGATGATAATTCGCCATTTCAGAATCAAAACTGGTCTTTTCTAAATGGTTCACTATATTATTCGCTAAAACTTTTAAATCTTTTTGCTTTTTCATCCCTTGACTTTCATACGCAATTATAGGAACCAAGATGTTACTTACTAATGACTTTAAGATTAGTATAAATGCCTAATAGAGTTCTGTAATTGCCTCTGACTTACACTGACTTACACAACACTTACATAAAATAAAAATGCATAAAAAAAAAGGCCATCGCCTCAATAGCAATGACCTCTATCATTTTATCTTATAAAAACATTTCTGGCATATTATACATTACTTTTTCAACTTCTTGTTGAACTGACTCCTTGCCACAATTTTGCAATGACCTCCTAATATAAAGCGTATCATTAGAATCCATCACAACATATTTGTCTTTATTCTTTTTTATATATCTTGAAGTTTCTCTTGTAAAACCACATTTTTGCAATAAAATACTTATTGAATTGGTAGTACCGTATTCTACATATTCGTACCAATCATTATTAAGAGTCTCTGTATGATCTCGTTCCTTACATACGTTAGAGAATTTCAAAAAGTAATTTGAAATACTAAATGTTATAACATTTTCTATAACATCTAAAACTTCTGCCATAACAGCATTACGATGTTCCATAGAATCATTATACTCTACATAAGTGAAACCATCGCTGTCTTTGACTTTAGAATTTGGTGTAGTTCTTTTATGCTCCAACGCTTTCTCTATAATATAACTTAATCCATATCCATTTACCCATTGAAGTAAAATTACAGCATACCAACGCAGCATTCCGTGAGAACCGTTATTTTTGTTTCTGTGTCCGAGTGTCCCCTCCTCATACTGTTCCCATTTATAAATTCTACAGAGTTGCTCTAAAAAATACACCAGTCTATTGTAATCCATTGATGTATCGCCTGTCAGCTTTGGATAGGAAAGCTTCTGATTCACCGCACTATGCAAATTTCGAACTTGATCCACTGATATATTTATATCATCATCGAGTGCTTCCTTTTCCCTTCGAAAATTCTCTTTTATTTTTGCTACTGTCAATGGATCAAGAAATTCAGAAAACTCCTTTTTTACACGAGAATTCTTATCTTTCATGACATCATTTAGCAATAAAATAGAAAATTTTCTCATTAACGCATAACTATCATTCGTCTGATTTTTAGGATGACGTGGTATTTCAACCTGACCTTTCAAAAGACTTTCAATTACCGTTCTCTTCTGTGGTCTCGTCAATCCTAAATCAACAGATAATTTCTGTTCTGGTGCCTCTTTTTTTAATAATTCTTCAAATTTTTCCTCCCTAATTTTTTCGTCACAAATAAGGAATACATTACCGTAAAGGTTGAACTCTATTCTTCCCACTCGACCAACAAGATTCTTAAAATCAACACTTCCCATTTTTGTCCTGCCTATCTTGTAATTTGTCACAAACAAATTGTCAGCAGGAAGATTAACCCCCTCCACAAGTGTACTAGTACAAAAAAGAGTTTTAATGAGTCCCTGTCGAAACAATTCCTCAATGCGTAATCGGATAGTAGTTGGTAAATACCCTATATGGTATGCCACCCCTTTTCTTATAATTCCAGCAAGATAATATTCCGCATGGACTTCCTGCTGAATTTCCTTTGATATTTTATCCAAATCGTCATTTTGACTATATAATAATGTGTCTGCATATTCACGTGCTTTTGCTACTGCTTGTCCCACAGAACTACAAAAAACAATATTCTGTGCATCTTTTCCAACAGTGTTTAACAAATATGGCAAGTTTTCATTAGATTCTAAATTTCTAATAAATATAGACTCATTCTTTTGCGAATTAAACATACGAATTTCTTGTGTTTCGTAATTCACAATATACTTCATTTGACTTACCGGTGAATAGGTCGATGCAAGTCCCTGTGAAGTTGCACATTCCTCATCACTTATTAGTTGAAGGTATACCTCTGGATTAGGAATGTTCGGAGACGCAAAAATTATATGTGTTTTTCTTCTCCTTCCTGATAACATCTCAACAATTTTATAATAAAATGAACTCCTATCATCTTTTGATGATATTTTATGAGCCTCATCTACAAACAAATACTCTACCGATTGTGTTGGATTATCAATTAAATAATACAGAAAACGCTCAGGCGTCATAACAAATATGAAGTTATGTCCTTGCTTCAAAGCAATGTCTCCTCCTGCCGTTACAACCCTGTAGTTATATTGTTCTAGCATTTCCCTTAAATCATCTTTTATAATTTTATTGCTGACTTCATTTATCAGCGCTTTTGTCGGAACAATAATGGCATAATTCTCTTTTTTGTTTTCAAGAATTTGTTGCTTTATAAACATCCTCATAATAAAGGACTTTCCCATTGATGTTGGACCAGAATAACTAAAATATTGGTCTGATAAATGTTCATACACCTTTGCCTGAGATCGAAAGAACTGTTTCTCACTATCAGCCGGAATACGCATCTTATCCATTGCATACTGCTCACATAATCTATCCATAAATGACCACTGATCCGCTACCTGCTTATTCTTGGTCAAACTTAATCCTCTGTAATTTCCTATGTTTGAAAGTACATCAGAAAGATAATACGAAATTCTTTCATCTTCTGGATACATTTCCTGTAGCAATGCAACCATTTCTTGTGCCATTATCTTATGTGCATCACCCTTAGTTGGATGTGTAGAATTTGACAATAAATCAGCAAATCTGAGAGCATCATCAATATCAACCGGCATTTCCAGTACAATTTCGCTCTCTGAATTATCAAAAACCTTTGCACCATAATTATATAAAATATTCTCGTAAATTTCTTTTAAATATAAGTTATCCTCTAAGTCATCAAAAATAGCTTGTCCAAGTGTATTTTTATATTGTTCCACTTCCTGCACCTCCACTCAACAAGTTTTGCATTATTTTATCCTTATCTATATCAGCATTGTCAAAAGGCATAAAATAAAAATAATATGAATGATTTCCTACATTGTGATTTCCTATTAATGCCATCTTGCATAGTTGCTTACTTATGTATGGCGCAATATTTTCAACATCATTTTTCATTTTTTCCCTTGCCTTCGCTCTATAAGTGTCTGTATCATATTGCGAAAGATCTAATCCAAGCGAATATCCGATAAATATTCCAAACGAAATGTCTGGTCTTCCGGTTGCCGCCCTTGATGGTATTAGTATACTTTTTAAATATGACGTAGTATCGGCATCAAAACTACTTGACAATATTGCTCGGTCTACCATTTTTCGCTCATTTCCTGTAACATCTGCTATATCATCCAACCGCTGTATTACAGAATCAACAGCATTTTTAATATCCCCAGTTATATCCGATGCAGCAAGAACAAGCTGATACTTGTCGTTTCCGCCAGCATTCAATTTCAGCAAATGCACTCCATCGGTTCTGCTCCCCGAAGTACCACCAACGATTTCAGCCTTTGTAAATATCTTGGGTGCTCCCAGTACATCTTCAAGAAAAGCATATACCATAACCTCTCCTAAATCGTTACCTGTACCCTTTTGACCAGGTGTTCCATGCTGATTCATTGCACGAATAGCTCGCAAGCATGCAGAATGTTCTTTATGTCTATCTCGCAAGCTCTGCATTTCTGTTCTTGAAAGAACATAATAACCAATATTATCAACAAGAAAATCATCGAGACAATTATATGAAAATTGATTATTTTCAATATTAAGATAGAACAGTCTAACTTGACTATAATTCGGATTCTTAAGTTTCCCTGCTCCTTCACTTTCAATAAATATCTGATTGAAATCATCTCTATTTAATGTACACTGAAGCTGTTGGGTTTTTATCACTGGTACATCCACTAAATTGATAGTATGCTTTTGTGTATCAAAACTATTAACATAGTCTTTCGTTATGTAGTCCGTTTTCCCGTCTTTGCCATCTCTATTTTTAACATTTGCACATACATAGATCAAAAAGCATGCCAGAAATTCTGCTGCATCCACATCTATCATGCCTATCAATTCACTTTTTCTATACTTTGCCAAGTGCGTATCATTGCTCATAGTATCTCTGCTAAGAACATCTTTAAGTGCAAGTATTATCAAGGGTAATCTAGCTTCCGCGATATACCTTGTCAGCAAATCTTTCTTTAATTGCGCAACTACATCCTCAAAAACTACACTTTTTGCCCCGTCAACAGCTGTATCTGGAACATTTGCTTCACATTTGTAAAGTCTAGAAATTTGTGTATGGTTGCCTGAAATATCATCTCCCCCAACAGCCCTAATAAGTTCAGTGCAAACATCTTGATTCTGAACCGATGCCTGTGTACCTTTCATTAATATTTTAAACAAAGCTCCAAAGCAAACCATAGTTCTGTACCTCCCTTTTCTAGCCTAGCAAATTATCTTGTGTTGGTCTAACACTTACTCCAGCTTTGAAAAAAAATTCACTGTAATCATCTGTTTCAAAAATTCTCAGCAACTCTCTCATATTCCATATAAAGTTTGCCTCTTGTATATCCTTTCGGTCTAACCAAAACACTTTTCCCTCTTCCGATGATCTAAGCTTACCAGTATACTGATTTGTCTTGTAAAGAAGAACTATGTATCTCGTTCCATCTTCTTGAATCCAATCCTTATAACCGCAAGGCTGTGGATTTGAAATTTGAAGGCCTGTTTCTTCCTTTACTTCTCGAATTATAGAATCCCTTAAAGATTCCCCACTTTTTATATGGCCACCCGGAAAGACCAATCCTCCTTCATGGTTCGTTCCTATTTTTTCTTGAACGAGAATCTCTGTGTCATTATATACTAAACACATATTAGTTAGTTCTACTTCTGATCGTCTATTCATTATGCCCTCCACTTAAAATAGCCGGCTATTTTTCAACAGCCAGCTAACCGTTTTGTAATTTTAAAGCAATTTCATAAAATGTCCCATCACATCTTCGTAGGATCCTTTGATGAAATCTCCTTCTACTTCCAAAATGAGTTTACCAGCATCATCAACCTTTTTATTTTTATATTTTTTTGCTGAAACCCAAATTCTATATTCATCTCCATTCGATTGCAACACAAAAGCATGCTCATTTTTTATTGTGAAACCATACGAAATAATGCTCCATTTCTTAGGTTCTTCAACTTGAAAATCAAGTATACTCATTTGCTGACCATCTATTTTTTCTTCTTCTGACATATCATTTGTTGCCATTTTTTCTAAAGACCGTGTATCTTTACCCTTTGGTAAAGGGGCACTAAAACGCCCTCTTTTCTGAACCCTTGATCGCTTTTCTATTTCTTCTGGAGACATCTGCGAAGAAATATTTAATAACACTTCCTCCAATCTAGTATTTATTCTAAGATTTCTTTCCTGCTTTCTTCTAACAATTCCAAAACAGCCCACAGGAGAAATATATATATTTTCCGGCGCATCAGGTGAAACAATAGACCTCATATCGGCAAATTTACACTCTTCTGGAACTGATGTGCAATTTAAAATTAGTTCATCGTTCACGTCAACAATATCCTTTCCAAAATCAATATAAAATCCATTATTTTCAATCTCTATTCTTCTTTCGGCAAGGCTAAGTACGTTCTCTGCAAGCTTATATTTATCATATTTATATGCAAGTAATCTTTTACCCAACCATTCAACAACTGGCACTGCCCATGAATTTCCTGTTGCTTGGTATCTATTTGTTCTTTTTGCCCCCTTCAAATTTGTATAATCATCTGGAAATCCCATCAATCTTTCGGTTTCTAACGGTGATAGTCTTCTAATTCTATCATCTTGGACCACAAAAAGAGAACCATTATACGCCGCTGCATTACCATTCCACTTAGTACCATATGCAGAATATAAACAATCCGTGTATTCTCTAAACACTTCAAATCTATGTCCTTCCTTTTCAAAAACCAACGGAGTAGATGGATATTCAGCCAACTCATGTTCATGCTTTTCAAACAAAATATTCTCTGGAAAAAAATCTATACCACCTGCCATCACATACAATCTTTTTCTTTGCTGTGGCACTCCAAAAAATTTTGCATCTAGTACTCGCCATGCAACATTTCTTTCTGTACCGTGTACAACCCCCGCATTCGGCCATTTCTTTTGTATTATTACATCACTCAATCCTGCTAATGAAGAAATCAAGCAACCAAATGCGTTTGTTTTATCTGTAAGAACACCCTCAACATTCTCCCAAAATACAATTGTTCTATCTTTTCCTTGCGACAATCTAACCTTATCATTTGCCTCAATAATATCCACAAATTTAAGGGTTAAATTGCCCCGATCGTCATTTAGACCGTTTTTCCAGCCCGCTAATGAGAATGCTTGACACGGAGTCCCCCCACATATCATATCTGGTGCAACAATCGTTCTAGATGTAATTTTATCTGGGACATCCTTCATATCCCCTAAATTCGGTGTATTCTGATATTTTTCTGCTAATACCTTTGAAGGAAAATCTGCAATCTCTGAAAACCATTCGAACTTCAATCCTAACGGTTCCCATGCAACTGATGCAGCCTCAATACCTGAACAAATACTACCAACATTTTTTATGTCCATTAAATTGCACTCCTTTTCCGTTTTTTATAGATTTAGGCGTTTGCGAAACGCCACACGCCGCATAAATACGACATTTTTTTGTTACTAAATATAAAAATCTCCTCACGGTTTGTGGTATAATGGAGTTGTTCAGAAACCATAAATCACATCCCGAAAGGAGACATTACTATGATACCACAAAAACAACTCTCTTTGGCAGATATTTTTGAAGATTGTAAAAATATTCATGATTCTGACAAACCTCAGTTTCTTTCTCTGCTTGAAAAACACATTGACCTTGATGAAATTATTCCGACTTCTTTTTTCAATCATTACTATGCAGCTACAGGCAGAAATCGTAAATATCCTTTAACTGCTATGCTTTGGGCTTTGATTATTCAACGTCTGTTTTCTATTCCAACAGATTCTCTTTTACTTATCTTTCTTCATTATTCCAGACCTTTAAGAGATTTCTGTGGTTTTAACAAAGTTCCTGATGCCTCTAAAATCACTCGTTTTAAACAGGATTTTTTACCGGACTTACAATCAGTTTTTGATAACCTTGTTGATATCACTGAACCAATATGCCAGAACATTGATAGCAACCTCGCTTCAATGCTTCTATTTGATACTTCCGGTATTGAAGCTTATGTGACTGAAAACAATCCTAAATATGCCAACCGCATTATTAAGCAACTGAAAGCCTATGCAAGATCCAATAACTTTAACAGTTCTTATGATCCATATAAAGCTGCATATGCAGCTATGCCAACATCTGCTTCTTCTAATCATGAAGTTAAACAACAATACATCAATGGACATTTCTGCTATGCTTACAAATTTGGTATTACCACCAATGGACTTGGTATTGTCCGTTCCATTGATTTCTACAACAAGGATTATATTGCTTCCCATCCTGATATTGTTGTTGAAAAGAAATCAAAATCTCCAGATGAAGACAAATCTCTTGCTGACTCAAAAGCTTTACTGCCTACATTAAAGGACTTTAAAGCAAGACATCCTGACATTAATCCTACTGTATTTCTTGGCGATGCAGCTTTTGACACCATTGAAATTTACAAATCTCTTTTTGAAGATTTCAACTTCAAAAAAGCGTTTATTCCTTTAAAAGTTAAACTTTCAATGGATAACGTCAACTACACTTTCAATGAAGACGGTATTCCCTGTTGTCCTCATGATCCCTCACTTCCAATGAAACGTGAAGGAAGCAAATCCAACCTAAGAAGCAAACTGCCTACCATGAAATTCGTATGTCCCAAAATGAAATGGGAATACAACCGACAAAACAAGTCAAGTCGTCGTGTCTGTCACTGTGATAATCCATGTACAACTTCTTCATGTGGCAGAATGATCTATGTTTACCCTGAAAAAAATCTCCGAGCCTATCCTGGTGTAGAACGAGGTTCTAAGGAATGGGACGAAACATACAAAATCAGAGTTAATGTTGAAAAATCAATCAACCATTTCAAGGATAGTTTCTGCGTTGCCAATCGTAAAACTACCAACGAAAAAACATTACATGCTGATTTACTACTGTCAGGTATTTCACAGTTATTAACTGTAGTGGTTGCTGATAAAATAAACCAGCGACAGCATATAAGAAGTTTAAAATCTTTCATAGCTTAGTACTTACCAACTTTATAAAAGCCATAAGCTTATTAAAGTGCGCCTAAATCTTGTAGTTGTCAACTTTTCAGCTTAGAATTTGTGCTTTTCACAAATTCATCCCTATTTTCAGTTAAGATTGCAAACAAGCTTAGCGAGTTTCGCAATTACCTATTTTTATAGATTACCTAATATCAAAAGACTTATCAACTAGAATAACCATAATTTTTTTATTTTATTTGCTCATTGAGGCTTTTTCTCCATGTTTCAAAATCATACCACCCACAGCCGATGCATCCGCGTTCAGAATCTTTGCCGTTAGTGGGACAATCGTCTGGCCAATTCTCGTCTCCCGCATAATAGTATTTGATTCCCATTGGATATCCTCTTTTTCCCGTTGCAATACATCTTTCACAAGCTCGTGATTTCAGCAAATTATGATTACCAGAAACATCTTTTTTCAGCAATTGATATTTATGCTGTATTTCATCGTCTGTCATATCAATATTATTATGTTCTTCACTTTCTCCCCAGCGTTCCATTGGATGCCTGTGATCAATTACAAGTTCATGTGCTTGTCTTTTTCTTTGTTCAATGCTATCTGTATACGCATAATGATTCAGTATCTTTTTTTGCAATTCAACAGAAATTCCCGCTGCTGAATTAGACTGTTTAAACTCCCCAGTCCATCTATCCCATTTTGTTATTTTCTTACATTTACTGCAGTATTCCGAAATTGTTTCAATTACCAAACCAGGTCTATTTTTTGTCCCCCTTTGTAATCCTTGCACTCCACCGCCACCAGCCAATTGTTCAGAACCGATCATTTTTTGCGCACATTTTCTACAATGAAAATTTTTATCACTTAAAATTTTAAAATACTCCGCCTGTAATGACCCTGAAGTAAGCATATTTTTGTATTCTGATATTTCCATCTCTTAATCCTCCTGTAATTTTTTTATTATCATCTTTCTCCATGTTTCAATGTCGTACCAAGGACACCCAATACAACCCTTTTCTGCCTCTTTTCCCTTTTGAGGAATAACGGGATTCCATTCTTCCCCTCCTTCATAAAAATATGGAATTCCAAAAATTGTACCTCGTTTTCCAGTTTGAAAACAATTTCTACATACTTCTCTCTTCTGCTGATTTCTCTGATTGCTTAACAACTGAAACTTATCTCTTATCTCATCATCTGTCATAGTATCTGGATTTTCAGCCTTTGTGTTATCGTCCCATCTAATCTCAGAAAATTTATGATCAGGGAGACAATGTTGGTTCGCGGTATTTTCATATACATCAATCCCGCCAAGTACCCTTATAATCCTTTTCCGTAACGCCGGAGACCATGTCTCATATCCATTACCCGCTAATTCAACTCTATTTATTGGAAGCAAGATTAAATTAGTACTTCTGTTATTACCACAAATTGGGCAACGATAATTCACATGGGTTGCAAGAGTATACCCCATCTCCTTTAAGTCTTGAATTCTTCGTGCAAAATTCGGATTAGAAATATCACAATTACGACAATGCCATTTTCCATCACTCAAAATATAGAAAATTTCCTTTGTTTCAACAGATTTAGTTGCACTCCACAGTTTATCCTGTTCCTTTTTCCATGCAGGATATTTTAAAGGATGCATTTGTTGATAAATACTATTTAAATGCTTTTCGAGCCCCTCTCTATCATCTGCTGGTATGTTCACTCCAGTCCTTCTATACTCAATAGGAACCCATCCATCCCATGACTTATTTACATCCGGATAATCAAATTTCACATGAACATATCTTTCAGACGCCTTTGTATTAACTGGTCTTTCACTAAACAATGTAATATTTTTATGTAATGCCATAACTAAATCTCCTCCTGCTCATTTACCGTTTCTAAAATATCTTCAATTCGACAATCTAAGGTCTCACATATTTTAAGTAAAACATCTGTAGTAATATTTCCTCCCTTACCTAATTTGGCAATAGAGGCCGAACTAATTCCAGCCTGTTCCTTCAATTGCTGTTTACTCATATCCCTGTCTATTAACAGCTTCCATAATTTCTTATAAGTTATTTGCATTGTTATCCTCCAAAAATTAAATAGTCTATAGTCTCCTACAGTTTATTCTATCACGAAATGTACACATTTACCAGAATTATATTTTCGTGTTCGTAAATTTTTTTTTTATATTTTCTTTTTTTTATTTGCAATCAAAAAGAACTCTTCACCTAAAGAAGAGTTCCTAATGTATTCTATATCACAATATAAAATGCATAAATCTTAATCAACTATTACAAATCTGACTGCTATTAATCGTATCAAAGTTATGAACCAGCTCGCCAACTTCTGGTACAATATTTTTTTCAAGATACTCAAGTAGTGGTGTACCCTCTATGTAGTAATACATATAAGGTATACTGAATGATGGCAAGTCTTGTTTAAGTTTTGCTAAAGGAATCATGTTTGTATGTTGATATTTCTGAATTTGCATCACATACCTATAGTGTTTCAGATAATCGTCAATCCTCAAACAAGCATCTTTATCATATGAATATTTATTTTTCCATTCTGATAAACATACTCTATTATTCAAATGCATTACTCCAACAATTGATTGTATGGGCTTTCCAACATATAAATACGCAATCACTTCTTCATCAGGAAAATTTCTTCGGTGCTCAAATATCTTTTCTCCAGAAATGACCCTATTAAATACAGATGCCTTAAAGCTTAATAGCATATACCTCATGTTATCATCCTCTCCTTCTTTTGCTAAATCTATTATAATACATATCAAATGTTATGATTTTTATTCTACAGCAATTTCTTTAGAAATAGTAATCTGTAATCTTCCATCTTCGCATTCCACCTTCAGCTCCATTCCCGGCTTAAATCCTAATTGCTCAAGCCATAACCCCTGCAATCTTATCTGTGGAACAGTGGTATATCTTGTGGAAGTATACCAATTTCTTCTTGATGCCGTTGTTGCCTCATATACCTTCATCTTTCGATCTTTCTTAAATTTTTTCATATCATCTCCGTCCTTTCCTTACAGTCACACCACGCTCTCTTTGTCTTATCACATAAGCATCATGGTGTTTTATACTGTCAACTGCCATTGCCACGTTCCAAGTCTCCCAATGTTTATGATAATACTGCGTAGCAAGTGTATGCTTATGGTACAAAGTTATCGGTTTATCAACTTCACTAGGCTTTCTGAATATAATCCAAGAATGCCTAGTGTTATATGAAATCAATTCTATATAATTCTGCTCTATTCGAACAATGTAAAAATATCCATCTTCAAGCAATTTCATTTCTCTTTTTGTAAACAATTATTTCTTCTTCCCCTTTCACTATTTCTAAGACTTATATTTAACGATACATAACTTTTTAACGATTATTTTTCTATATCGTTATTAGGGTTTCAATGGCTAGTCCTGTATCGTATACAACTCATACTACTGACAACAATTATACCCTTAATTATCTATGAATGCGACCCATAAATTGCTGTCAATCCTCTATTTCTAGCCTTACAAACGCTGAATCCATTCGTTAGGTTGTATCAATGCGTTACTGGCTTTGTTCGTTTGGACACTGATGTTGACACAATTTAACCATATTTTCTTAGGGGTGTTCAAAAGGGGGTTCAAATGAACCCCCTCTGAAATCTAAGAATACAACATCTTATTATTTATTCTTATGCCACCTTTTCAATTCTTTTTGTATCAGTATTTTCTGGATTTTTTACTTGTGCATCACATTTTATTTTTGTTACCATAGCATATGTAAATCCAATTCCAATAACTGCAACTGCACATGGCCACCCCTCAAGTGATAACCTAACACTTGAATTTTTAAACATTTCCCGACTGCATTCTTCTGCTCCAAATTTAATAATTTCTTCTCTCATATGAATCATCCTTTCATCTTATTTGTTAATAAAAGGATAAGTCTAATCAGTAAAACAATCAATAAAATCAAGTCCGCATATTGCGGACTAAAACCCACTTTTTAACACACTCAAATATCACTACATATTTTTAGAAAATCGAGTGCATACACATTTCCTATTTGAGCAAACGCCATAAGCATCTGCATTCCTATAACTTGATTCATTGCATCCGAATATTCCGTATCAACCATGCCTAATACATACCGCAAAGCCAAATAATAATCACCCAATTGCGACCATTCCTCATTTGTTTTAAGTTCTCTAATCAGTTCAATAAGCAACTTGTCAAAATCACAAATAAAAGATTTCTTTTTTGAAAATGACTTCTTTGCATCTTTTTGATACTCATATGTTAATTCTTTCCAATCAACTTCACCATTATTTATCCGTGTTTGAAGTTTTCTTAATCTCTCAAAATCAGTATATTGCTGAGACCAAATAAAGAATATACACCAAATCATATTAGCAACAGCTTCAATAACATTATCTTCTACTGCTTTAATAAAGCAATCACCAATTTGGGGAATTATCATTCCTTCTACTTCCATTCCACTGCGTAATGAATTAATCATACTTTTTATCTCAGTAACACCTTCCAAAAACGATTTATTCTTGCATGCTTCTTCAGTTTCAATAATGGGTAATACATGTAATGAAACATCAATCATTTCATCCATTTTTATTACTTTATCAGGACTAATTTTTTCTAATTCAAATAATTTGTTATGGAGCATCTCATCTACAGTTTTTCCATAGTACCGTGCAATTTTTTCTACAGTATTAATATCCGGTTTCCGTCTGCCGCTCTCATATCCTTGAACGGTATTTTTAGATGAACAAATTGCGTATCCTAGTTCTTCCAAAGTCTCTCCATGCATTGTTCTCATATATTTTATGTTTTTTCCGATGATATTGTCATCAATCTCCATCTGATCTATTACCTTTCATTTTAGGCTCGTAATTTCAAATTCATTATACCTTATATCGGCAGAATCGCATATCCATTTTATGTCATATTTCTGTAATATAAAAGCCGGATGCGTCAAACCTCGGTGATTACTGACGAATCCGACCTGTTGTAATTCAATTTCTGATTTTTTCTATTACAATATATTCAAATTCAGATTTAATTTGTTTCAATTCCATTCCTTTATACTTAAGGATACATTCCCCAAAAAAATCATGGTTCTAACTTACACCATGATCTTCTTCCAATTCTACATCATTTTGATTCTGTTCTCGCACCATCAACTGATTCAGATATGCTTCAAGCCTTGGTCTACAAATAAGATATTTGTTACCCCAACGAATGCTGAACTCTCCTTCATTGCTTTCGCACAGTCTTCTCATATTCTTTATTCCTATATTAAAATATGACGCAGCTTCTCGGATAGTTAGCATATACTTTTCAGGAATTGGAACCATGTCCTCATTATTCTTTTGATTCTGTAAATTTTTCATGTGTCATATCCTCCAATCTGATTTTTCAAAGGGTATAACATATATCACTCCTACAGCAAAATAAGTCAACTTCCTGTTAATCTTTTCTCAGTTAATATACACTTTATCCATCTGTCTCATAGAAAAGTCTTATAATCCATACTTTGACCTCATATCAGAAATTACATGATCTGCGTCCCTGAAGATTTCCTGTTCTCTAGACTTTTTCAATCTTGCAAGCATCTCCTCCTCAGTCATCGGTGCATATAATTTACTCTTTAACCCATTTACTACTCTGACCTTAATTGTACTATCCATGTTCAGTACCTCATTTCTTTATTGCAGTGGTAAATCATCTGTATTGTTTTTGTAAAAGTTGAAAACTGTTATGTTACTGCTACTTTTTAACGATTGTTCCTCACATTTTAACGGTTATCCACATTTCGTATTTTTCATTTTCTCATTCGTAGTATTACCGTAGTCCCCAAATGCTCTAACTACCAGACTATGCCCCGTTTTGCCCCATTATTCCTGGATTTATAAGGTTTTTCACAGTCCTGCCGTGGCAGATGAATAATACTCTAATCATAAAATTCTCCTGTTCTGAAATGCCCTGTAATGCCGTGTGTAGTAGTCAAATCGTAGTCAGTTAAGGGGGTTCAGACTACGGATGGGGGTGTGCATTATTTAACAAAAGGGTGTGCTAATTGATTTTACACACCATATAATAAAACTATTATTTTTATTGAAGAATAACTCCCCATCAATAGTATTATTCATTTTCTCCCGGAAGTGCCAACTTTTCCTTTTCGCCAAGTAGTGCCGCACTATTTTCTTCACTCTGGCTTCTATTCATACCAAGTGCCAATGTCTGATTCTGTATTGTTTCAAGCATTCCGGCTGTAATCTGTCCTGTCTGCTCTAAAATCTTATCTTTACTCTGTAAAAATCCCTCAATGATCTGTGATTGTCTTTGAGAAATAGCTTCTATCTGATGAGTATAATGCTTAGCTTGTAATGCCATATCCTCTTCAATTCTCTTCATATAAATCTTATGAGAAGGCGAATCTTCCTCGTATTTTTCAAGAATTGACAACAGCTCAGGTAGTTTCTCTGTATTATATCTATCATCATCCTCTTGAATTTTTGTTCCCAATTCATCATAAAAATTCTCAATATCCTTAACCACCTGCAAAGAGCCTTTCTCAATGATGAGCAATCTTTTCTCAGCCACCTCATTAAGTTTCTCCTGTAATGTCAAAATTGTCTGTGCCATCACTGTCAGTCCTTGTGCTCTCGCCTGCTCTAAAGCAATCTGGCTCTCTGTTTCAAATTGAAGGATATCCAATCTCGCCTGTTTCATAATCTCAATACGATCAGTTTCCATATGTGCAAGACGAATCTTTGTATCAGCCTCAATCTCTGCAACCTTTACTTTATCCGGCTCATATGTAGTGGTAGAACGACTTCCACCACCACCTGAACTTCCACCACCAAATAAACTCTTAATCGCTCCACCAATTTTTCCTAAAAGTCCCATATTCTTATCCTCCTGTTCATTTGGTAATTTCCCCAGTAATACTCTTTCAACCTGATTACTTCTAAATCTTCCTAAAGTACATACATTAGCAAAATGCTCGCAATTATTAAATGCTAAGTGATATCCCTTATCTCCCAGACAAGCTCGTGCATATGTAACAATCTGCTCTGGTGAATACAAATCTAGAAATTCTTCATCCGTGTATTCTTTAATTTCCAAAATGCCCCCCTTTAAAAAATAATCTAAATCAGACGATATCACTTCCGGTTTCGACCAATCCAATATGCTGTCATCCTCTTTTCCTGTAAAATGAATCACTTCTTTATCAGAAACATATATTCCATGATGAGCATATAATCCACCTATACGCTTAACTCTGATATGATCCCCCATTTTAGGCTTTCTCTGACTCCAGCTTTCTTCAACCAAAAACTCTACATTTATCACTGGTGACTTTGCTATGATATTATCATTCATAGGACTTTCCTCCTACTGTTTCATCAAATCCTTACGCATTTTGAAAATAAGAGAATTATACTCCTTTTCACGCCTTGCCTTTTCTTCACTATACGCCTTTACATCTGCAAGATAAATATCATAATTCTTTTGTTTCAGCGAAGCAAACTCATCCAAAATGGTATGAGATATCTTCTGCAGATCATTATCCGCAACAAAATCTAAAATCTCATCTATCTGAATATCCAGCAAACTGTTTGCCCAATTCAAAATCCAAACCCTATCCTCTACATTCTTACAATTAAAAATAATATCCTGTAATGACGACTGAAACATTGACACATATTTATAAATACTACTCTCTGTTTCAAATTTATCCTGCAATTCTCCACCAGCTTGAAACGCAAATTTCTGATAGATACCTTTTCGTTCTTCTTGATAAAAACTGTCAATCTGATTTTTATATTCCTCCAAAACTGCGATAAGCTGTTCTGGAACAGAAGTTTCTAATTCGCTATTGGTTGGCATAGAACCTCTTAAGCCTCGTTCAATAACGGGTTGCATCTTTAGTTCAATGGCATATCTCAACTGTTGCCAATCCTGATACCAGCTTGACCATATTTTTTTTTCGATTCCATCGTCTTCACAGTCATGTTTCATATCTTCTTTATATGTTGTTTTGAATACCCTATAATCTTCTGTCCAACTCTCCCATAAATTTATTGCATTCATTACAAAGGAATGATTATCCTCAAAGTATTCAATCTTTAGCAGTGCATTTTTTATAATCTTTGCCGTATTTTCTGCTATAAAAGAAAAACTTGCTCTTTTTTCCTGTTCTAATTCTGCCAACTCACATATAGAATTTACGCCCTCGTCAATCTCATCTATTCTGTATTCCAAATCATCTGCCTGTTTCTTTACAGCAAGAATCTTTGCTTTAATACTATTCATCCCAAGTGAGAATTTTTTCTGGAAGAATCTCTGTCTATTCCGAAGTAACGCATTCTCATCTTTCGTAAGATTAGGATTATCTTCATATTTCTTTGAAAGCTTAAGACTGATCAAATTAAAATCCTTTATTACAGAAGCCTTCTCGTCTTCGTAATAGTCTAACTTTTCCATAAGCTCAGTACACCACTGCTGCACTGCCTGATAATACTTGATGATGGAATCGTCAATTGCCTTTATATCATACTTCGCTAATAATGCTGTATAGTCAAAATCTGATGAAAGCAATGTTACTGTCTGAAGTTCTTCAATCTGAGATTGAAGTTCCTGCAATTGAGCTAACAACTTCGGCTTCTCAAAATATATTTTTTTGTATAATTCAGTAATTTCTTCATCATCAAAGATTGGCCATAATTCATTTTGAGTGAACAAATCTAAAGTAAATTGTAGTCGTTCTTTTTCGGTATAATTAGGATTATTAGGTGAAACATTTTCTTGATAATCCACGCCTTCAATTAGTGTTCTTGTCATAGGTAACCAACAAGAAGATTCTGTGCATCCATAATCCGCTTGAATTCCATACATTCTTTTCCTATAATTGTACAGCATAACAGAAGTATTATTATGATCTTTAACTCGTAATCTACTACATACAAACCCATTATTTAATATTTCATGTGACCCACTTTTATTTATTGAATATGGAAAAGTATAATCATCCAATAAATCTATTACTTCTTTTTGACATGGAATATCCCATTTTTTGAATCCATCAATCTCATATTCATATATCTTTGAGTATGATTCGTTATATGCATAATATTTTCCATTATCATCTTTACAGCAATTATAATATGCTAAATTAGGCCATAAAATTCCCGTATCTCTATCCATCAACACCTTCGTTTTATTCTTAAAAAAATACCATCTCTGATTCTTAATCGCCTCAAGAATCCTGTCAACTCCGGTTCCTGACAGTTTAGCAATTTCTTCATTTATACTTGATATTTTTCCATCTAACTCATCTAATCTAGAAGACATTTCTTGTCTTTGTACCAAGCACTGTGCATGTTCAAGATTTAATTCTTGTATTCTCTTTGCATTATTTTCATTCTCTATCCCTTCACAAGATTCCTCTATTTCATGAATCTCTATTAATAAATCATCTCTTTGCGTTTTTAATACTGATAAATCACTCATTTCGCACTTTCCCCATTCTTTCATATAAAACTATATGGATTTTGCATATCAATCAAATACATACATTTTATTTTTTCAACGCAATAACTATATACCTGTTCAAAAGGTGCCTGATAATTATATGTATATAAACTAATATCAAAGTTATATTTGTTACAAAGAATTTTAAGAGCCAATTGATAAATTTTTAGTTCTAATTGTAACAACGCCTTAGCTTCTCCTAATTTGGAATCAAAATCATAATTATTAGGTTGAACAAAAATACTAGCATGAATATACTTATTAGTTTCCTTTAATAAACCATTTTTTAAAAAATCAAGTTCGTTACCAAATCCATTATCCTTTGCAATGTTTAACTTTGACTGTATTGTGAAATCACCTCTATAACAATATTTTTTAAATTTTTCATTGAAACTATAGTTGTGACGATTCTCCATATATTGAAGAACAGTTTTATACTCGTTTACATAAACTAAATTATATAAATCAATCAATGCCTCACTTGTAATTCTAATGTTTCTTTTAACTGGTATAAATCCCATTGAATCCTCTTCAAAAATCAAATTTAAAAAATATGAAATATCTGCTTTTACATTTTCCTTGATATAATAAAACGATTTAAATTCATCAGTAATAAACAAATTTCCACCTTGACACATCAAATATTTATGCAACTGACCTATAATAAAATCATTAAAACCTATAAAACAATAAATTTCTTGAGTAGGTGCATATAATCTTTTCAAAACATCCTCTCCCCCTTTCTCCAATCTTTCTATTCTCCTATAGAGCAATACGACCATCTTGTGAACGCTCTGCATCCGTTGGAATCGCCCATTCTCTTCCTAATTTTGCTGCTCCACCTATCTGTCCATTCAAACACATAGCTCGTACCCTTCTTGGAGTTACTTCCCATTTTTCAGCAACCTCGTTGATTGTTATATATCCGTCAATAGTTCAATTACCTCCAACATTAAAAAATGCACTGCTATTTTAGCAATGCAATGAACGTGCAACTGGATACCACATACTTGCTTATGTCCTATAGTTTTGCGTCACATCCTTTCGAATGTTTTGCTAAAATCTGATATATGTATTCTATACCTTTAATGAGATTTTATCAATCCCTTTTAGTGCATTATTCCTAAGTACTATCAATAAAAATGCCTATATATAGTGATTTTCACTATATCTTATCTTTATGGAACAAAAAGCTGACGCCCAAGCATTTCTGCCTGAGTGCCAGCTATCAATCATATTTTTATTCTAAACCATCTTGAACATATTCTGTTTCAAAGGCTTATCGTCCTTGTCCGAAAGTCCCATCTCTTTTCTTGCATTTTCCAACCCCTGCATCTTCTGAAATTCTTTCTCTGCATCCTCAAGTCCAACATGGGTGTAAACATTAAGTGTCACGGCAATATCCGAATGTCCCATCAGATACTGTAGTGTCTTAGGATTCATTCCCGATTTCGCCATATTGCTGCAATATGTATGACGGCATACATGGGGTGTGATATTTTGCATCTGTACCCGATAAATATCATTGTATCTGCCGACCATATTATTAAATCTGTGTTCCCAGTGCATAGCAACCAGTGGCATTCCTATTATACAACGAAAACACACTAATTGGTAGACTAAATCAATATTTTTTTATTTTAAAACTTTTCCTGCACCTACCGCAGATACACTGTTTTTACTGGTACTTTCAATATTGGCTTTGGAATCAGTTCATTCAATAAGATTCCTGTATCAGCATTTTTTATCCGGAATAACTTAGAAATCTTTAAATGCTTTTTGACCATGCTGCCCACAATGGCTCTAATTACTTAAATGGTCATTGTTTTGTAAGTCTGATGCTCTGCATACCGGTTTGGAAACACAACAGGATTTCCTGTCTTGCTGTACCTTTAGGTTACAGGATGTGGCAGAAAAAAGAATCAAAACTGCAGCTTGCCGCATCTATGGTCCGCCAGATTATGCCTGAATTTTCACAAAAGAAAAATGTTATCGTCCTTTGTGACAGATGGTATATGAAAAAGAGTCTTGTTTCCGTTGTTGACGAATACCCTAATCTTGACCTGATCGGTAATGCAAGGTCAGACTCTGTCATTTATGATCTGGCACCGGCACCCACAGGCAGTTTTGTCATAAGTGAGGGCATCCGTAAGCAGATATTTTTCACTGGTTTCGTACAAAATATCGAAACCCAAATAAAATCAAAATCCGTGATAAGTGCTATAAAACAAGCATTTAGGAAACATGGGGCCATTTATAAAGTTGTAAAGTGGTACATTTTTATATAATATTTTTTGTACATTCAGTCTTGACATTTTATATAGCCACTTTTCATAGATTACTGCTAACGAAAAGTGGTTGTTTATTCTTATTTTACAAATTATTATTCATAATTTCCAAATAATTCTCTGGGAAACCAATCAACTCCAAATCAATATCATTTCTGTATTCATCTATCACTGTTTCCACTATCTGCACCAAAGATTTCTTACTCTCTTCATCTGGAAGTCTTTTTAGCAAGACTAATGTATACGCGAATAATGAATTATTCTTTATTTCTGGATGTTTTCTCAAAAATGATGTTGTAAACTTTGCCGGAGGATTAAAATCTGTATTATACATTCTAGACGCATGTGCACATTTGTTTCGTAAAACCGATAAACAATGAAGATGATTTTCTAATGTATCTCTTCCAACACCAACCATATGAGCAATGACATCTTTTTCTGAATAATACATAGAGCTGTATAATTTAGACATATTAGAAAAAGACATTAATTCTACAATAACCCACAACGGCATTTTGCTGGAGTATTTTATCTTGTGATGTTTCACAATCAGACTATCTTTGTAATAATTTTTCTCCCTGCTGAAATTTTCCATAACTTCCTTGTAACCCTTTTTGTTATAGAAATTATTTTCATCGTAATGCTGATCATATGGGGCTTCCGTACATTTGGCTATTGAAAATCCATATGCTATCTGAGTCCTATAATATACTTCTGCCTTTTCGATATACCGCCGAAATGTATCACGCAATATTTCATCTACTTTATATAAATGATACACCGTTTCAAAAGTAGTTCCTTCAAGATAGTCACTACCAGAAGGCTCTTGTCTGAATTGCAAAGCATACCCCGTAAAACGATAATAATTTACTCTTTTTAATATATCTTTTGCTTTTTCTCTATCAGCGACAATCATCCCGTGAGCTATTAACTTATCTAACTGTTCATCAAAGGTCAATGGTTTTTTCAAATCCATAAAATCTCTCCTTAACGTAAAAAAGCTGAGCACACGACTCAGCTTGGTCCCCAATGTCCAAAAGACTTCGGGCAACTCTGTTACATATAGTATATTCAAAACTCAGAAAAATTGCAATAGTTTTTATATTTTTTCCGCATTTTCATCGTTACAAGTTCTATTACATTGCCTGTAAGTAGTTCATTACTACTAAGAATTTCTCCCCACACCTTTGCATTTACCCCGATTCTGCCATGAGCCTTAGTAGTCGAAACCGTAGTAATTCCGAGGCTTTCCGCCATATTATGCCGTACTCTGCCCCAGTCTGCGAAGATATGCATTATCATAAAACTGGAGTGCCGTGGCAGATGAAAAGTACTTTTATCATATATCTAAATCCTCTCTAAACGCTTGATTTTACTGTATTTTCGGCACTTACAACAATTCTGCAATATTTCTGTGATAGTGCTTTTGTTCACATTTTCAGCATAATTTTTAATAACTTTGCATAACTTGTCCTTCATTTGGGCTAAATTCTGGGCTATTTTCATACCTTTTATCCCACGACTTTTTATCACATTGATAATAAAATTATAATTCGCCTTCGTATTATGCTTTACACCTCTTTTTTGACTTATATACTTTTGTACCAATTCTAATACCGTCATATTCCCACCATTCGTTGTAACTACATCTCTCAATGCTTTCTCAACTTCTTTTTCTTTCTCTCTAAGGGAAATGTCCTTGCGTTTACCCTTTGGGTATGGATTAGATTCAGTCAGTCTCCAACTATATACCGACTTCCTTTTTCCAAACGCATCATTATATTTATAACGGCATCTTCTCTCACCCCAGTTTCACAGCATCTCTCCTGCCATCTACCTGAAGCACCGCCTTGCTCGTCACAGCATAGCTGTCCCCGTTTTTCAGCCATTTAACAACTTTTCCGTCTTGCAATATCAGCACTGCCTGTTTGGAATGACTTTCAATATTGTATTGCTTTGCTGCTGCATCAAATACTATCCTGCAATTATTTTCTGCTATGCTGTCAATTCCTCTAAGACTTCCGGATTCTAATGCTTCCACTGCATCAAATGTAGTTCCTATGGTTACTGATGCATCTTTTCCGTCTTTTAAATTCCATGAAAGACCATGATAAATGCCACTTCCATTGCTTATCACACCCGTAACAGGCTCGCCTGATACTTTCTTCTCTTTATTTTTACTGTCTTCGTTGTTTTCTTTTTTGTTATCATCATCTGAACTTTTATCTTTTTTGGTTTTCTTCTTTTTCTTTGTTTTGCGGCGTGTTTTTCTGCGTTTTCTTCTATATGAACGATTATTATCTCCATCGTCACCGTCATTATTGGTATCACCTTTTCCGCCGTAACCGTATCTGCTCTGTCTTTTATCAGGCTGCCTGTAACCGCCTGTTATCCAGCCTGCTATTATAAATAGAAGTGCGATTACATTTAATATCGTAAACAAATAAACACCTATTTTCAAAAACGGTCGAAGCGGTGTGATGCCAAACACGATAAGAAGCATTTCCGCCACCACGACAAGCGTGAACAAGGTCGGCATGAACATTGTCTTTTTTCCTTCCGCCATAAACAGCATGAACATCGAAAGAAAACATAAAACTAACGGAACGGCTATTGCCACGGCACAAAATACGAGTATATTTGCACCTCCTGCATGATTTATATAAGAAACACTGTCCCTTATATCTCCCCATGTATATGGTGCTTTAATTACATAATTTTCTGAAAGTCTCCCCTCTTTAAAGTATGTATATCCTGCTTTTCCCCCTGTTTTTATGACCTCTATTCCTGAAAGTGTCATATTTCCATCACCTGCATTAAATTTACAGAATGGAAACAAAAGAGAAAGCAGTGCCAGCAACAATAAAAGCCCTGCTATATTTTTCATCAATCGACCATGTTTTCTCATTAAAAATCTCCTCCCTAAGTTAGGTATTATCATAATAATTTAAACACCTGTTATCATATTTTTGCAAACACCTGTTATCATATTTTTGCAATCACCTGTTATGCGTAAAAAATATAAGTTTATAAATTCTAAATGCTTATCATTATATGAATGTTCATAACAGTTCAGCCTTAAATGGCATTTCAAATTTTACGAAATAAACAAATGCCACATTGCATCGATTAAATGTGGGAAATTAAAAACTGAACTTTTATAAACAATCTACACTCTTGTATAATACAACAAATTTCTTTAATAAAAAATATATTTTTCCTTATATTTTTATTAAGATATAACATTTCAGATATAAAAATATAATTGTTAAACCACGGTCTGCTCATTATATTATCAATTATATTCTTATGTTAGAAAAATCTTTCACTCTTGAAATGAGCTCAAAACCTAAGTGTGCACTCAAATGAAATAAATAAATCTTCTCCGTCAGAGCATTGATTTCGTGCAAATAAACAAAAATTGATGTGATACCAGACTGAGAAATACTCACATTTCCACTCAGATTACCACATCAATTTTTCATTTAACTGCCAGTCTTTTTAATATTTAGCATTTTATTGTACCATCACGCTTTTCAACTAGCTTGTCTTTTTACTTTTAGTATTCTGTTTTACAATTACTTTTTGTAAATCCTGTTTTTTACGCTTTATATTTACTTAACAATCGGTGCAAATCTTATTCTTATCTGAGGAAGTGACTTAAGTTCTGTATAATAATTTGTCTGCCAGTCATCTCCCTGAGTCTCGTCATTTTCTCCAGATGCCGGTGGTGCAAATATCTTAAGTGTCATATCTTTTGCTCCGTCAAGCGGCTTTTTGAAGAATGCACTCATCATGTCTACACATTTTACGCCCGGTGCTTTATAGAACCAGTGTCCGTTTAATTCTATCATAAGGTTCATGTCTACATTGTCATCATCAAAGTATGCTTCACAGAATACAGGATTGCTGTCAAAGTGAAGGTCGATTGCTACTCCGTCGGCATCTTCCGAACCACCCCAGCGGAGTTTTGCGGGAAGTTCTACATCTGAGCCTGTTTCCATTGACGGACTGAAGAAATCGTCATGAATGATTTCTCTATATGTATCCATGAGTGGCTGCTCAATTCCAACATCTTTGTTGTTTGGATCTTCTATCTCAAGTCCGAGACGACCTCTGTCCCTGAACTGATACATTGTGAAGCCTGAAAGCCATTTCTCGTCGTCTTTTTTAAGCATTTCACAGAATTCTTTGAGCATTGATGCCTGATCGTACGGTCCTGTTACATCACCGTCTGAGTTAAACTCGGACAATACCATAGGCTTTTTAACTCCGTTATTTACATATGTGTATCTCTCATAGCTGTTCTTTGCAAGCTGATATATCTTGCTTACTGCATGGCGTGCAAATGTTGTACCGCCTTCTTCTGCAACATCATATGGCCAGCCCCAATGAAGTGCCATGTATCTGTCTACGGATACAATATCTGCTGCCCTTGAAGCTTCTGCAAATATGTCTTCCATCTCCATCTTTTCGTCTTCAAGTTCCTTACATCCGTCAAGACAGATGATAGTCTTAACATTTGGAGCTTCTTTTCTGATTATCTCACTTGCGTGTTTGAAGAATGCTGCAACTTCCTCATAACTTGCTCTCTTGTTGAATGAGAACCAGTTTCCTGTTGCTTCATGATTTATACGAAGCTGAACCCTGCCGAATGTTCTAAGGTCTTTTGCGATTGCCACAAGATGCTCGTCTGATACCTTAGGGTCGATAGTCATTGTAAGGAGTACATCCTGTCCATGTCTTCTTACATCTCTCATGCAGGTAAACGGCTCATCATCTAATGTACCGTTAAGTCCACCCTTATATGTAAAATAATCATCATACGGGAAATCCCATGCAAACTGTACTGACGGGTCAGCATGAACAACACTTGCTCTGCCCGGCCACCCCTCATCATTCGGATAATAGCAATACATAAGATTTATCGCTCTATGCGGTCTGCCAAGTTTCTGTAAAATATAATCCTGATTTACATATTCTCCACGCTCACTTCCATCACCAAGATCAACAGCACACTGTGCAGGTCCCATATGAAGTGTTTTTGCCTTTAATTCGCTCATCTTTATCCTCCAATTTTGTTTTATGACATTTTTGCGGAACATATCTGTCACCTTTTACACATTAAGCACGACTGCAACAATTTCAGCCTATATTATTTATATAGCATACAAAGTATGCATATTAATATCCATTTCTGCACTCATTTTTTGTACATAGAAATGTATATCTGCCCATGTTCCATATATACCATCATTTTAATTGCGGCATCCATAAATTACAATGTAATTAGGCGACTTAAAATACACGAAATATTACATAAAATGATATAAGAGTCAAAAGCTGCCGCAATATATATTTATACAAAAATTGCATAAGCCTACAGCAGCAAACAATATATGTTTACACTACTAAATACAAAGATATACAACCATCTTATCCTACCTGCATACAACCGTGCAATTTGCACTCTTTCCGTTTTTGGTGTATGCCGTTATGACGGCTTTTCCTTTTGCTTTCGCCTTTATCTTTCCTGTTGTCTTATTCACAGTTATTATTTTTTTATTGGAAGATTTAAAGTAAATCTTTCCCGAAAGTTTTCCGGCATATTTTTTATATCCCTGCAGATATGCAGTCAGCTTTTTACCTGCTCCTTTACTTATATTTATCTTGCTCTTTGACAATTTTACTATCTTCACATCTGCAAATATATTTTTGGTATATTCATTTCCTGCAGTTGATTTTACATACACGGTGTACCATCCCGGTTTTGATGCATTTATTGTAAATTTCTTACTGTTTACATATATGTATGAGCCATCATCATCCTTAAAAAATGATGCCGCTTTTTTCCCCTCTGCATATTTTACGGCTGAAACATTTCCGCTTATCTGCACATTCAGCTTTTGTTTATATTTTTTATATATGCTTTTTGAGGAAGATATTTTTATATTTCCTGTTTTGGTGACCGTGTCAGACTGCTGTTCCGGTGTCTCAGTTACCTGTGGACTTTCGGTAATAGTCGGTGTTTCCGTTATCTGAGGTGTCGGCGTTTGCATCACATCAGGTATCGGCGTTTCCGTCACATCAGGTGTCGATGTTTCCTGTGGTGTTTCTGTTGCCGTTGTCCCTGATTGTCCATCTGTTATTTCAGGGGCAGCCGTTATTGACGGTGCTTTCGTTGTTTCAACAGGTGTTTCCGTAACCTTCGGTGTTTCCGTTGCCAACACTTCGCTGCTGCTTGAAGCTGAAGGCTGTGGTGCCGCCGTCTGTGTTGGTTCTGCTGTTGCCCCTGCTGTCTGTCTATATTCCAAAGCCGCATTTACTACCTTTGATGCATCCGGTATTCCCGCATATGTTACATAGTATTTTAAATTTGACAAAAGTTTCATGTTGTCTGTATTACAGAGCAATTCTTTAAGACCTTTCCCGTCAATATTTCCCGCCGCCGCTTTTGCAAGTGCTGCCACACCTGCCACATACGGTGCGGAAAATGAAGTTCCCCATTCACAGGTATAGCCTCCGCCAACGGCGGTTGTATATATTGCGGCACCCGGAGCACACATTTCAACTTTTCTTGTTCCATAATTACTAAACCAGCTAAGGCTTCCATCCCACTCTATACTTCCGACAGTAATAAGATTATCTTCACTATATGATGCCGGTGTATAAGTCAGACGGTCTATATTTTTTGATTCATTTCCTGCGGCAACAACAAAAAGCATATCGCTTTGTGCAATAACATTTTCCATTATCATATTGTTGAATATGTCTGCCATTCCCGACTCGCCGCCCCAACTGCAATTACATATATCCGCACCATTATTGTCAGCATACACTATACCCTGTATAAGTGTAGACATCGTTGACTCTCCCTCCGAATCAAGAGCCTTTACAGGCATAAGCTTTATGTCTATGTCAGAAGCAATCCCGACAACTCCCGTATTATCGTCAGCCGCCGCTAGAACTCCTGCAATCGCAGTACCGTGACCGTTATCATCATATGGATTATTTCCACTATTAGTAAAATTCCAGCCTATCGTATCATCCGTATATCCGTTTCCGTCACTGTCACTTCCATTTTCAGTTTCATCTGAATTTTTCCATATAACATTTTTTATCTCGTCATTTGTATAATCTATTCCCGTATCTACGACCGCAACTACAACTGAATCATCATTCTTAGAAATCGTTTCAGATGCATTATTTATTGCTGTCCACGCTTCTTCGGCATTCAAGTCCACACCCTCTACGGCAGTAATATTCGAATCTTTATATTCGCTGCTCGGACTTGTAAATGTTCCGTTATTTTTCAATGCCCACTGCGAGCCGTCAGCATAATAATCCTTTGTGCTCCCGCTTGATTTTACAGAAACTTTATTTGACGATGTCTCTGAATTTGATGCAATTCTTACCTTATAATCCGGCTGTGCCGCCTGAATATCAGAGCCACATCTTTTTGCAATATCTATTACTTTTTTTATATATTTTTCTGACTTTATCTTATAGACCTTTATAAGTTCAGTTACATCCTTTTCTTTATATGCATATTTTTTTATTTCTTTAGGTTCCTTTGTTCCCTCTCTGTATTCAATCATAATGCGGTTGTCATTTTCTTTATATGCATTTTCATCATCAACGATAACCGCCTTGTCTGATGTCTTATTGTCACCATCAGACTTTTTACTTTTATAAGACACTGTCTGCGTATTGTTTCCACTACCCGAATATGTACTTTTCTGTACCGTGTCACTGCCATACTCTACTTTACCGCCTGCACTGACACTGCCTGTAGCAAAACTTTTCTCCAAACCTACATCCGGATCTGTATTCGATATACTTCCACCGCATACCTCCTGCAATCCTAACGATAAGGTAATGATAACACCAGCAATCGCAGATATTTTTTTAACGGACTTTTTCCTCATATAATGATTCCTCCTTTATGAAATCCATATGCACTCTCGAAATCTTCCGAACGAAGAATTTCGAGAGTACATAATCCATTATAATCCCGGTTTTTGTCATTATTGTGAACTGACAAGTTTTTAATACAATATGAGATTAACAGTTCAGTCGTTCATTTCCTACATTCACAAACCTTCCTGCAATTATGCCGTTATAAAAACCACTTATTCCTCACACTACCTCATCAATCATGCCCTCATCAAGATATTTATATTTCTCTGGTGCCTTGTTAGTCAAAATATGCATATCTCCGAAGTTTGCAAATTTCACTGATGTCACATTGTCAAATTTATCAAAATCGGCAAGAAGATATTTCTGATTGCACTGATTTATCGCTGTTTTTTTGACAAGAGCCTCATTTGCATCCGGTGTCGTAAAACCGTGTTTTAAACTTATGCCGTTAGTTCCAAAGAATCCTTTTGTGAAATTATAATTTTGTATCGACAAAATAGCTTCATTACCTACTACCGCCTCAGTTGTTCCTTTCAATTCTCCGCCAACAAGTATTACATGAAATCCTGATACGGCAAGTTTTTTTGCGTGTGCAACGGCATTTGTAACAAATGTTGCTTCTTTACAACTTATATACTCAATCATATAACCTGTTGTCGTACCTGCATCAAGATATACAAAATCCGTCGGTTTTATAAGTTCCGCTGCCTTTCTGGCTATCTGTCTCTTCTCTTTTTCATTTACCCTGAGCTTTTGTGACACTGAAAGTTCTTTCGCCGTGTAATTGGAATTTACGGCTATAGCACCGCCAAACACTTTTATAAGTTTATTTTCTTTATCAAGCATTGTGAGGTCACGCCTTATCGTTGATTCAGATATACCAAGAGAGTCTTTTATTTCGTTTACTGTTACGCTCTTTCTCTCCTCCAGCATTTTTAATATCATCTGCTGACGCTTTTCTACTAACATTTTATCCCTCGCTTTCAACTTTTAACCCTAAAAAACCCCGTGGCAACCATATTTTGATATACCCGGGGTTTTCTGTTTGTTATGTCTCTGATTCGGTCACTTGCGACCAAAAACATCAAATCTTTTTCTTAACATTTAATTTCGTAATCTTAAATTTCTTATACTGATTACAGATTTTCTTTCATAAATGCAGAAATCTTTTCGTATGCTGCGTCCTCATCTTCACCGTCAAACTTAAGTACGACTTCCATGCCGCCTTTAATTCCAAGTCCCATAATAGTAAATATTTTCTTGCAGTCTCCTGACTTTCCGTCTTTTGAAATAGTTACGCTGCTGGTAAATTCCTTTGCAAGCTTTACAAGCTCTCCTGCCGGACGCGCGTGTATTCCCTGTGGATCTGTAACCGTGTAAATAAATTCTTTCATAATATAAATGCCCCTTTCATTTAAAATATAATTTTAAAATTTTGAATCATTACTTTTTTAACATATAATCCATAACCTGTTTCTTCCCTTTAAGTAGTTTTATTTTATCATATTTATACTTATCGGTCAAAAAAATTTTTACCATATTAATCTGTACTTTGACTTAATGCTCTATGATACTTTTTTCTTAAGTACACCAAGTAATACTGTTGAAATAACTGTTCCTATTACAAGTGCGAGCAAATACATCCATGAACCTCCGACAACCGGAAATACAAAAATTCCACCGTGAGGTGCCATCAATGTGCAGTTAAATACCATGCTGAGTGCTCCTGCAACTCCCGAACCTATTATACATGATGGAATTACACGAAATGGATCAGCAGCCGCATAAGGTATCGCACCCTCTGTTATGAACGCAAGTCCCATTACAAAGTTTGTAGGACCGCTCTCTCTCTGCTCTTTTGTAAATTTATCTTTAAATAACATTGTTGCAAGTGCAATAGCACACGGTGGAGCCATACCACCTATCATAACTGCCGCCATAATATCATAATTTCCGGCTGCGATAGAATTTATGCCAAATACATAGGCTGCTTTGTTGAATGGGCCTCCCATATCTATAGCCATCATTCCGCCTAAGATAAATCCGAGTGCTATCTTACTTGAACCGCCCATGCTTCCAAGCCATGTATTAAGTCCTGTGTTTATAACACCCATAACAGGCTCTACTACATAATTCATTGCGAGACCCATTATCAATATTCCTACAACAGGATAAATAAGTACAGGTGCAAGTTTTTCAAGTGCTTCCGGAAGTTTCTCACAGCCCTTTCTAAGAAGAAGTATTACATAACCTGCGAGGAAACCTGCCACGATAGCACCAAGGAAGCCTGATTTTCCGTTGTATGCTATCATTCCACCAACAAAACCAAGTGCAAGTGCCGGTCTGTCACCGATTGCCATTGCTATAAAACCGGCAAGTACGGGTAACATAAAGTTAAATGCAAGTCCGCCGATACTCTTAAACATTGCAGCAACAGGTGTTATCGTACCAAAGTTTGAACGGTCTTTAACCGATAGTGATGAAATGTCAACTGACAATCCGTCGATAAGAAATGCTATCGCAATAAGGATACCACCACCGACTACAAACGGAAGCATATGCGATACACCGTTCATAAGCTGAGTATAAATCTTATGTCCTACACCGCCGCCTGAGGTTTCTTTACTCTGGCTCTCCGATGCGTTAGCCGCATGATATACCGGTGCGTCACCGTTTACTGCTCTCTCTATAAGTTTGTCAGCTTTATTTATTCCGTCTGATACCTGACATTCTATAACTTTCTTTCCGTCAAATCTCTCCATCGGAACTTTTGCATCTGCGGCAACTATGATACAGTCAGCCTCTTTAATATCATTGTCTGTCAAAACATTTTTCGCTCCGCCTGAACCTCTTGTCTCAATCTTTACATTGACTCCTGCTGCACTTGCTGCTTTCTCAATTCCCTCTGCTGCCATATATGTGTGTGCAATACCCGTCGGACATGAAGTAACTGCAAGAATTTTCTTTCCTGACTCGTTTGAAACATTTGTGCTCTTAAGTCTCTCGTCAATATCCGGATTTTCGTCATCTGCCTTGTCTACGATTGAAATAAACTCATCAACTGATTTTGCATTTCGTAAAGATTTTGAAAATTCTTCGTCCATCAAAAGCACTGAAAGTTTGCTCAATACATCTAGATGCACATTATCCTCTGTGTTCGGTGCTGCGATAAGGAAAAGAAGTGTAACCTGATCTCCGTCAATTGAGTCAAAATCCACACCATCTTTTATAACCATTGCGGCAAGTCCCGGTCTGTCTACCGCATCACATTTTCCATGTGGGATTGCTATTCCTTCGCCGATACCCGTTGTGCTTTCTTCTTCTCTTAAGTAAACCTGTTTTCTATAACCCTCTCTATCGTTTATCTTGCCGCTCTTTACCATAAGGTCTACTGCCATATCAAGAGCTTCAGATTTAGACTTAGGTGACAAATTCAGGCTTATACTCTTAGCATCTAATAAATCTGTTATTCTCATGCTCATCTCCATCCTTTCTTTCTGTAAAAACATTAAGATTGTTTATAAGTTCATTTACTTGGCAATATGCTTTAAATCTACTCTCTTAAGCGACTCCTCAACTTCCTGCTTTGTAGCAAGATAATCCGATGCTGCACTTGCACCGCCTGTTGCCATAGCCATGCTGAACGCATAATCAAAATCTTTCTTTTGCAGCCATCCTGCTATAAATCCGGCAACTGATGAATCACCTGCTCCGACTGAATTTTTAACTACGCTCACCGTCGCTTTGGTAGCAACTACTTTTCCGTCCTCGCTCAAGAGAACTCCGCCTTTTCCTCCCATAGAAACAAGAACATTTACTGCTCCCATCTCCTGCAGCTTCTTTGCATATGGAACCACATCTTCCCATTCTGATAACTCAACACCAAATATCTCTCCAAGCTCATGATGATTTGGCTTTATCAAAAACGGATGGTACTTCAAAACATTTAAAAGAAGATCTTTTGTCGCATCCACTATAATCGTAACATCTTTGTCCTGAAGTTTTTTCATTATCTGCTCATAAATATCTGAAGGCATTGTAACCGGAATACTTCCTGCAAGTACAAGAATATCTCCCTCACCGAGCAACATCAATCTTTCCATAAGTTTATCTAACTGCTCTTTTGGAATATCAGGTCCCTGTCCATTAATCTCCGTTCCGTCAATAGATGAAAGTTTCAAGTTTATTCTTGATATTCCATCTTTCATTTTTATAAAGTCTGTATTTATACCTGTTTCCTCAAGTTCTCTGACAATCTCATCTCCGGTAAAACCTGCTACAAATCCAAGTGCTGTACTATCAATACCGAGATTTTTTAAAACGATTGAAACATTCGTGCCTTTTCCTCCCGGAAGCATCAGCTCACTTGATGTACGGTTCGTATATCCGAGTTTAAAATCATCAACTGCAACGATATAATCCAATGATGGATTTAATGTAACCGTATAAATCATATGCTATCCTTTCCGCCATAAATTTTTAAGTTAAAAATTTGCTTACTATTCAAACAAAAGATTTATTTTTCAAACAAATCTAATATACGCAAAAACAATTCAGCTATGCGAATTAGTTTGAATAATAACAAATGTTCATCTTTAATCGTTTACGGCTGTTTTTGATTTGTTGAACATATTATATAATCATATTCGCTCAAAATCAATCAAACTAATCCACAAAATATAACCTATTTTTTTGTGCAATATACACAAAAATATTATTGTTTTTATAAAACGCTTTCCATAACAATTACACAAGAGTAAAATATCCCATGTTTATTATCCACTATTTCAAGTGTTTTATACATAATAATTGATTTCAACAATGAATGATTATGACCGATTTTGATTTTTATATATTTATATAAATAAATGATTTTAATTCCTGATTAAAGATTTCCAAATACATTAGTATAATCCACAAAATATGTATCGCTTTTTATCAGATTTTTTTAGAACTGGTATAAATCAATTTATACACAAAAAAAGCCTGATACAACATCAGACTTCCGAACATATCCAATGCGGAAGAAGGGACTTGAACCCTCACGTCGTTGCCAACACTAGATCCTTAGTCTAGCCTGTCTGCCAATTCCAGCACTTCCGCATTTAACCCTTAACAAACTTAAGTATCGTTTGTCACGAACAAGATATATACTACCAGCTTTTTTTACATTTGTCAACACTTTTTTATTATTTTTTCAGCCAAACTGTAACAGTTCAGCCCAAAAAAGATGAGTCAATAATACATGAGCTTGCTCAATGTATTATTGACTTGTTTTTTGGTGCTGAACTGTTACGCCAAACTTTTTAAATATAAATTTAATGTTTTTGATACCCCTATATACTTGTTTTACCATACACTACAATGTTATAATATATATGGATGTCTTTATCTGAAAATAGGAGGGAGATGATAATAATGAAAACAAAAAAACTATTTACAGCTAATTTGCGTCCCGGAATGATTGTTGCAGAATCCGTTTATACATATAACGGTCGGCTCATCATTCAGGAAAACACTGAACTTACACCGGATATAATTAGCAAACTAAAACACTATGCCATTAAAACAGTATATATACTTGTTAATGATTCACCCGAAAAAACTGAAAACACCAACAATAATGATAACGACAATCAAAAACCAACATACTTTGAACGAATTGAGCAGTCAGAAGATTTCAAAAAATTTCAATCACAATTTGATTCATGTCTTATAGGATTTAAAAAGACATTAAATGATATGATAATAAAAAGCAGCGACGGTCTTGTCGATGAAATGATTTCAGAAATCGAAAGCATACTTGAAAAATCCAGGAATCCACTTCATCTTCTTGAAATGATGCAATGTATGCGCGGATACGATGATTTGACATATGCCCACTCTATAAATGTTGCACTTATATGTAATGTTATTGGTACATGGATGAACTTAAGTAATGATGATATTGAAACGCTTATGATAGCAGGAATGTTACATGATATAGGAAAATTGCGTATTCCACCTGAAATCATCCAAAAACCCTCAAAGCTTACCGATAACGAATATGCTATTATCAAAAAACATCCTGAATATGGTTATGAAATCCTTTCAACCAAAAATTTAAACTCTAAAATAAAACTTGCTGCACTTCAGCATCACGAACGATATGACGGCAAAGGTTATCCAAATGGTTTAAAGAGAAATGAAATCGATTTATTTTCAGGTATTGTCGCCATTGCAGATGTTTATGATGCAATGACCGCCAACAGAGTATATAGGAAAGGAATTTGTCCGTTCCCTGTCCTTGAACATATGGAGCTGCAAAAAGAACTCTACGAACCGGGAGCATTATATAAATTTATTGAAAGAACTGTTGAAGCCTACATCAATACAGAAGTAAAATTGTCAAATGGCGATGTTGGTCGTGTTGTTTTGTTAAATAAAAACTTTCTTTCAAGACCTATTGTCATATCAGACACAAAAACATACGATCTTTCAAAAGATTTTCATCTGCACATTGATGCATTGCTTTAGAAGTATAAAATTCCAAAAGGATATGTAGTCAGGCAGATATTTCCGGTAAGCTCTGCTTACCGGTTTATAACACTATCAGAAAAACTTCTCTGATAGTGAAAAAACACCATAGAATACAAGATTTAAATGCTGTTCACACTCTGTTTTAAAAACTGATAATTGCAGCTCTAAATCTTAAATTCTATGGTGTTTTTATTTTATAATTTCGGCAGATATATGAACATAAGATATGCCCATCTTATTATCATACCGGTAATAATGATAACTATCTGAAGTATAATATCAAACCATTTTTTCTTTACTTTCTGCTCTCCGGTTTTGGCATCTTCTTCTATAAGGTCAATTTTTGGTGAACACCTCTTTATCATCCAGATATAAAATCCAAGAACAACAAAGTATCCCAAAAACATAACCGCCCCTAAAAGCTGTGACAAGCCATCTCCTTTAGGACTGTATGCTGCTGCACTTCCCGATGCATTTGTAAGTTTCGTAAAAGCGGAGTAAAGATAATCAAGAGAAATATATCCCAATACCAGACTGATAATAGAAAAAATCAATCTTCTCCACCATTTCATCATGCGATAATTCCTCCTGTTTAATACTTATTATGCATGTTTGCTATGCATACTTGCTATGCATGTTTGCTATGCATACTTGCTATGCATATTTGCTATGCATGTTTGCTATGCATACTCATCAAAATTCATTCCGGATAATATCATGCTGTCTCTTTCCATCTTTGAAATCTCATATGGATTGTTTGTATTATTATATGAGACATTCTGTGCATCTGCATATTTTGACCTGACTTCATCTGCTTCTTTAGTGTCATATGTCTCACTTGTCTTATCATTTCCATAAACAACAGCATATTTTGACTTGTCCTGTTCGCCATCAACAGGCTGTGTGCTTTTAACCTTTGTTACCGGAGTAACAGGATTGTTCTGTATCTGGTTAAAATGTGAATTTCCATATGTATATATACTGCTGATATTGTTCATTCCATTGATACCACTTATCTGCATAAAAATCACTCCTTGTCAAATTCATATATAGACTTATCCTAAACCATCTTAATATTCCTATATAATCAATTATACTCTCCTTTTTTCTTCAATGCAAGATAGTTTCTTGTATGTTCATCTCAAATGGCTTTAATGTAATCTGTTCTTTCCCGATAATGACTTTCTGCTCTTTTTCGGTATTGTTAAATATAAAACGCCACTTTTTATCACCATAACGATATGTAACTTCCACACCTTTTTGAAGTCCGTCTATTATGTCAAACTGCTGCCTTTTGGCAATCTCCCTTGCAAATCCTATACTTGCATCACGATTTAATACTGTACCAAAATAATAGACTTCTCCATCACCATATTTATTTCTTGTGACAGCCGCAAAATCTTTATAAAACTGCTCATCATATCTTGCAAGCACTTCCACATTTTCGTTTTCTTCTATTATATCGCACCATCGTTTTCCAATAATTTTCACTTTTCTTATTTCTTCATTTGAATTTACATCGTTGTCACTATTTAATGCATAGTCTGATTTTTCAACTTCCTTATTTTGGCTTTCTAAATTATATTGTGATGTTGCATTTTCTTCTCTTTCACTCTTTAAGGCATACTTCGACTTTTCAGCAAATTCATCCGACAATCTCAGCCTCACTTCCATACCATCAGGCAACGCTTCATATTCAGTCACTTTTATTCCCGTGAGTTCGGAATATATCGTCGGCAGTTGTTCCATAATACATTTATTATTATAATCCCTCTCACCTGAACGATTCGTTAAAATAACGGCAACTCCATTATTTGCCGCTCTTTCAAGTTCTTTTAATGTCTCCGCACTCTCAACGAGCATTGTCGGTGCAATGACAATTTTATATTTGTCAAGTCTCTGTGTTTGATTTATAATGTCAACTCCAAGTCCCAGACAGGTAAATGCATCATGCCACTGTTTTAATTGCTCAAGATAATACATTTTCTCCGCCTGATGCTGATTTTTAAATGCATACTCATTGTCAGATGAATACAGTATCGCAATCTCATTTCTGCATATTGTTCCCGCAAGATTTTGGATTTTTTTAACCTCATCGCAAAGTCCACAAAACTCCTTATATCTTCTCCCAGGCACATTGCTGTGGTCTATTATCCCATGCCAGTACATCTCAGCACCAGAAACAGCCGTGCGCCATCTAAAATGCACAACGGCATCCGCACCATGTGCGATTGCCTGAAGTGAATACCCCTTTAACATTCCGGGTCTTGTTGTAAGTGACATAGGCATCCAGCTTCCGACACTTCCGCTTAGCTGTTCCATAATCCAGAAGTTTTTATTTTTTATGCCACGCATCAGGTCAAGGTGAAATGCGTGCGAATACAATGTTTCATCATCTTTTGGCAAATTTGTAAGCGGATAATTGTCATATGATACAACATCAAGATTTTCAAACATATCATAAAAATCAGGCATATTCTCACATAGCCAGTTGTTTGTCGTAATAAATTTATCAGGAGAGATTTTTCTGATAATGTCCGACTGAAACTTAACATAATCGCAGGTGCTCTCAGATGCGTATCTGTTAAAGTCAAGGTTAAGCGAGGGATTCAGCCATTTCCCATTTTCATTCATCGGCGGCATAATCTGTGAAAAATCACTATACTCACCGCTCCACACATTATTTCCATATGCCTTATTGACCGCCTGTATCGTACCATATTTCTTCTTAATCCACTCCCTAAAAGAACTTTTACACACATCACAACAACAGTGATTTGCCTCAAGCTCATTGTCAATCTGATAACCTATAACATATTTATTATCCTTATATCTCTCGACCATATGCGTGATTATCTTTTTAGAAAGTTCCCTGTAAACAGGGCTGTTCAAACACCTGTGTCCTCTTATCCCAATGGAAATCCTATTTCCCTTTTTATCAATCTGGATAATCTCCGGATACTTTTTAAAAAGCCACTGTGGAGGTGTGTTAGTAGGCGTACACAAAACAACATATATATCACGGTCCTCAAAAAGTCTAACCGCCCTGTCAAGCCACTCAAAATCAAAATCGCCCTCATCCGGTTCAAGTCTGCTCCATGCGAACTCAGCCATACGGACAATTTTAACGCCCGCCTTATGCATCATATCCGCATCCTTAACCCATAGTGACTCATCCCAGTGCTCCGGATAATAGTCCACACCGATATTTATTCCCACCGGCAATTTAAACTTACTATCAGTCATCAAAATTTCCTTTCCTTATCAAAAAACTACACCGCAAAGTCTTAAAAAAATCTCTTATAAAAATCATTCACTGCAAAACTGTCAAAATCTCTTATCAAAAAACTTCACTATGAAACCGTCAAAATTTCTTATCAAAAATCTCCATTGTAAAATTCTCAATACCGTATATAGGCTTGCAAGTGGGTTGCTAATTAACACAAGCAGGCATTGTTGTAACCGCCGGTACTTAAGTGCTGTCTTTCAGCACTTTATGTACCGCTGCGAGTTACAAATAGCGAAAGCGTGCCTGCGGCTGCTAATTACAGCCACTTGCAAGCCCTCTCAACCTACATTATTTTCACTCAAGCTTTTTTATCTCAATCAACTGATCACGCAGCTTCGCCGCCAGCTCAAAGTTAAGTTCTGCTGCCGCCGTATGCATCTGTTTCTTAATCTTTGCAACAAGTTTGTCAATCTCCTTCTCACTCATCGACTCAATATCCTTAGTTATATCCTCGCTGCTTGTCTCAACTTTCTTTGATATACTGATAAGATCTCTTACTGCTTTCTTTATTGTCTGTGGCGTAATGTCATGTTCCTCATTATACTTTGCCTGTATCTTTCTTCTTCGGTTCGTCTCATCTATCGCATTTCTCATCGACTCCGTTATAACATCTGCATACATGATAACACGACCATCAGCGTTTCTCGCCGCCCTGCCTATAGTCTGGATAAGAGAAATCTCCGAACGCAGAAATCCCTCTTTATCAGCATCAAGTATTGCAACAAGCTCTATCTCAGGTATGTCAAGCCCCTCACGAAGAAGATTTATACCGACAAGCACATCAAACACATCCATTCGCATATCCCTAATTATCTCTGAACGCTCAAGTGTATCTATATCTGAATGAAGATACCTCACCCTTATGCCTATCTCCTTCAGATAATTCGTCAAATCCTCTGCCATCTTTTTTGTAAGTGTGTTTATCATTACTTTATTTCCTGCATCAAGTGTCTTTCTTATCTCACCCACTAAATCATCAATCTGACCTTTGACTGGTTTTACGGTAATCTCAGGATCAAGAAGACCTGTTGGTCTTATTATCTGTTCAACTCTTGCAAGCTCATGCTCTTTCTCATACACATTAGGTGTGGCTGATACAAAGAGCATCTGGTTTATGTGGCTTTCAAACTCGTCAAAATTAAGAGGTCTGTTGTCAAGTGCTGACGGCAATCTGAAACCATACTCAACAAGTGTGTTTTTTCTTGAACGGTCACCTGCATACATTCCTCTTATCTGAGGTATCGTGATATGTGACTCATCAACCATTATAATAAAATCATCAGGAAAATAATCAAGCAGTGTGTGAGGCGGCTGTCCCGGTTTAAGTCCCGACAAATGTCTTGAATAATTCTCTATCCCCGAACAAAAACCTGTTTCACGAAGCATTTCTATGTCAAAGTTTGTTCTCTCTGAAATCCTCTGAGCTTCAAGAAGCTTGTCCTGACTCTGAAATTCTTTTACTCTGTATTCAAGTTCATTTTCTATCCCAATAATAGCTCGATTCATGTTGTCACGGTCTACTACATAATGAGATGCCGGAAATACCACCATGTGCTCAAGTTCTGCCTTTATCTCTCCCGTAAGCACATCTATCTCAGTGATTCGGTCAACCTCATCACCGAAAAATTCTACTCTTATTGCATGTTCTGACTCTGAAACCGGAAATATTTCCAAAACATCCCCTCTCACCCTGAAAGTACCACGCTTAAAATCCATATCATTGCGGGCATACTGGATTTCAACAAGTTTTTTAATAACCTCATCCCTGTCCTTCATCATCCCCGGTCTGAGCGAAACAGTCATGTTCTGGTAATCAATAGGACTTCCAAGACCATATATACATGACACACTCGCCACAATAATTACATCTCTTCTCTCAGTTAAAGCCGCTGTAGCCGAATGTCTTAATTTATCAATCTCATCATTGATCGATGAATCCTTTTCTATATATGTGTCCGATGACGGAACATATGCCTCAGGCTGATAATAATCATAATAAGATACAAAATATTCAACTGCATTTTCAGGAAAAAACTCTTTAAACTCACCGTAAAGCTGTGCTGCAAGAGTCTTGTTATGTGCGATTATAAGTGTGGGCTTGTTGAGTTTCTCTATAACATTTGCCATAGTAAATGTTTTTCCCGAACCCGTAACACCAAGCAAAGTCTGAAACTGGTCGCCCTCCTTAAATCCTTTTACAAGTTCCTCGATAGCCTGCGGCTGGTCACCGGTTGGCTTGTATTCTGAATGTAATTTGAATTTTTGTTGTGAATTTTGCACAAAAACACCTCCCTAAAATTTTATAAATCAGTGTACGACAGTAAAACTACAGTAGATACATCAACGCTTAGATTTAAGAGCTATTGTAAGATAATCCAATGCAACATTTATCTGATTATCAACTTTATAACCGCTTTCTTTCAAAGCAGTCATTTTTCCGTTACTTTTAACCTTTATATCAGGCTCAAAACCTGTTCCGTGTATATTTATGCCCTTAGGAGTATAATATTTTGATGTCGTGAATTTCAGTCCTGTTCCATCACGGAACGCAAATGATGACTGTACTATTCCTTTTCCGAAAGTCTTTGTGCCAAGAAGTTTCGCTTTTCCATAATCTCTGAGTGCTCCACAAAAAACTTCAGAAGCACTTGCAGAATTGCCATTTACAAGAATAACTATCGGAATCTTTATTTCTTTATCATCCTTTGTGTAATACTCCTCTGCTACTCCGTTCTTATCTTTTGTATATACCACAAGTTTCTTAGGAAGTATCTGATCCAGCATATCAAGTGCGGTGTCCAAAAGTCCACCTCCGTTATCTCTGAGATCTATGATAAGTCCTTTTTCATTTTTCTTTTCCAAACAATCTACAGCACTTTTAAACTGCTTCTTAGTAACTGTTTCAAAGGCACTCACCGAAATATATCCGATATTATTATCAAGCATTTTGTATGAAACAGTATTATCATGAATCACTTCTCTTTTAATATTGAAAGTGATAGGTTTTTTATTTCCTTTTCTCATCACTAAAATGCTTACATTTGTTCCTTTTTTGCCTTTCATTTTTGATACGGCATAAGAACTATCCTTTCCCTGGATATTTTCCCCATCAACCTCAACAATAATATCTCCTTTTTTTATTCCCGCTTTTTCTGCCGGGCCACCCTTTACAACGCCTGCCACCTTTAAAGAATTATCGTTTTTCCCCTGTGATATATACGCACCTATTCCACAAAATTCTCCTTTTGTCTTTTCTGAAATATCCTTATATTCATCCTTTGTATAATATGCAGCATATTTATCATCAAGTCCGCTTACCATCGCCTTATAAATAATATCTCCCATTTTGCCATAATCTATATCATTAAGGTAAAATCTGTTTATATACGACGACAATATCTCTGCCTTATCCTTTATCTCTACTGCCTCTTTGGACATTCCATTCTCATCCCATTTCAGACCTGCCGCCACATTGATTTTTCCTGCATATTGAGCAATCGTCAGTGCACTCAACAAAACTAATATGCAGCCTGCCGCCCCCATAATGACTCCGCGTAAAAAATCAAAATTAATATCTGTTTCTCTATCTCTGTCCATATTCATGTCTATTTCTCTCCTGTCAATTTATATCTACATTTGCGAAACTATAACAGTTCAGCCTTGCATTTCTTACTATCATAATCTGTAATGAACACAACATATAACCTGTTTCGCAATCATTTAAATATTTATATGATGATAACACAATATAAAGAACTTTTACACCTTTTATTTATGCACATTTGCAGGTATTTGCAAAACTATCATAACCTACGATTAAATTGTGCAGCTATAACACAGCATAGCTAAACAATAACAAAACCCCCGAATACACCAAATCAAAGAGTCAGCTCTTTGATTTTGGTACAATCCGGGGGAGATATTATCTTCAATGTTTAAAACTCAAATGTCTCCATATATTTCATGTACTTAACAACCATCAACGCTATCTTAAATGTGATAGCATCATCAAATACTCTGAGGTCAAGTCCCGTACTCTTTTCAAGCTTGTCTAATCTATATACAAGAGTATTTCTATGGATGTAAAGCTGTCTTGATGTTTCCGAAACATTAAGACTGTTTTCAAAGAATTTATTTATCGTTGCGATAGTCTCATCATCAAAATCATCCGGAGTATTTTCTCCAAAAATTTCGCCGATAAACATCTTACACAATGGCATTGGGAGCTGATATATAAGTCTTCCTATACCTAAGCTGCTGTATGCAATGACATTTTGGTCACTGTAGAATATCTTTCCTACATCAAGTGCCATCTTCGCTTCTTTATATGAGCGTGAAACATCTTTTATCTCATTCACAATGGTACCAAATGATACATGCACACTTATCATTGCTTCAGTGTTGAGCATATCGAGAATGACATTTGCCGTCTTTTCCATATCCTCATAACCTTCTTCTTCTTTTAACTCTTTGACAAGAATGATATTTTTTTCATCTACCTGCGTGATAAAGTCTCTTGACTTTCCTGCAAACAATCCCTTAACCGTCTCTAATGCATTTGAATCTTTTTCATCCTTAGTCTCAATAAGAAATACTACTCTGTTTACACTTGTCTCTATATGAAGCTTCTTTGCACGATTATAAATATCTACGAGAAGGAGATTGTCGAGCAAAAGATTTTTAATAAAATTGTCCTTGTCATAACGCTCTTTATACGCAACAAGAAGATTTTGAATTTGAAAAGCTGCGAGCTTTCCCACCATATAAACATCATCACTGTCACCCTTTGCAAGAATAACATACTCTAACTGATGATCATCAAAAACCTTAAAAAACTGATATCCCTGAAGCACCTGACTATCTGCTGGAGATTCAACAAATGCCATAACAGCATCTTCGTACTCTTCGACATTGTTTATAGTTGTGGCAAGTGCCTTTCCTTCTGTGTCCATAACACAAATATCAATTCTGGTAATATTTTTAAGTCCGTCTATAGTAGTCTGTAAAACCTGATTAGATATCATAAATTCCCTCCAATATCTGTTGATTATCTATTTTAATTTTAATATATTTTTTCACTCCATTAGTTTACTATACCATCAATTTGCACAAAAGTAAATACTTCATAAACAATATATCCATATTTCACATATTATTCCATATAAAAATTGTGCATTTTAACAAAAACAAATATATTTTTACATTATAATACTCTGTAACACACAATTCTCATTGACTCATCTCTATATTACGAGCATTTTCCCAGACATCAAAAAATGCCGCTATACCCAAAGTATAGCGACATTTCTATTTGTATGTTTCTCACATAAATTACATTTTTAAATCTAATTCAAAACACCTGCTACAAACTAGTTTGTAATAACTTTCTCTGTTTCTTTATCAAATACATGAATCTTGCTTGTATCAAGTGCAATCTTAATAGTATCACCAGGACGAGCTGTTGTACGAGGATTTACACGAACTGTAATGTCAAATCCTTCAACTGTGAAGTATAAGAATACCTCAGCACCAAGCATTTCGTAAACTTTTACAGTAGCCTCAAGAACATTGTCTGTACCATTGTTTACATAGATTTCCTCATCCTTAATATCCTCAGGACGAATACCCATGATAACATCTTTATCAATGTAACCGCCTTCAACAAGCTTTTCTGCCTTTCCTTCAGGGAGTTTAACTGAGTATGTACCAAACTCAAGTTTAACATCTGAACCATCTTTAACTGCTTTACAGTTGATGAAGTTCATCTGAGGTGATCCGATAAATCCTGCTACGAATACATTGCAAGGTTTTGTATAAAGATCGATAGGTGAAGCAACCTGCTGCATAACACCATCTTTCATAACTACGATACGAGTACCAAGTGTAAGAGCCTCTGTCTGATCATGTGTAACATAGATAATTGTAGCTTCAAGTCTCTGGTGAATCTTAGAAATCTCGATACGCATCTGAACACGAAGTTTTGCATCAAGGTTTGATAAAGGCTCATCCATAAGGAATACCTTAGGATTACGAACGATTGCACGACCCATGGCAACACGCTGTCTCTGACCACCTGATAAAGCCTTTGGCTTACGGTCTAAGAGATGCTCAATATCAAGAATCTTAGCTGCTTCATGAACGAGTTTGTCAATCTTCTCCTTTGGAGTCTTTCTAAGTTTAAGACCAAATGCCATGTTATCATAAACTGACATATGAGGATAAAGTGCGTAGTTCTGGAATACCATCGCGATATCTCTGTCCTTTGGCTCAACATCATTTACAAGAGTATTTCCGATCCATAACTCACCTGAAGAAATTTCTTCAAGACCTGCAATCATACGAAGTGTTGTAGACTTTCCACAACCTGAAGGTCCTACGAAGATGATAAACTCTTTGTCTGCGATGTCAAGGTTGAAGTTTTTAACTGCCTGGAATCCGTTTGGATATGTTTTACAAATGTTTTTTAAAGATAAACTAGCCATTATATGTGTCCTCCTAAATTTTACAACTCATTTTACTATGCAGTACCATAATCATGTAACAATACTGCCTGTGATTCTTCTACATATAACCAAATCATTTGTTGTAATTTAGTTATAATGTTCTTTTTTCGTGACTCACATTTAACATGGTTTTATAATACACTATCTTAAAATATTTTACCATAGGACAATTAGCCAAATAAATTTTACACTTTTTGTGCAAAGAGTATATATTATTGCGTTTTTTTCGTTTTATCATGAAATGTCACAATAAACACCGTCTAAAACTGTTTGTTTTTACCAATAGATTGTTACTTTTTAGTAAAAATGTTCAAATCATTGGTCATTTTTTGTGTTATATCTGTCTATTCTTTTACTGAAAAACTTTGCTTTCATAAATTTCTGCGGAATTCTTTCTATCGCAAACTTTTCATAAAGCTTTGTAAGACCTATCTTTTCAATCCATACCGGCACTTTTTTCTCTTCTGCCATAATTATCCCTGCAACGCCTCCGATGGCGATACATATCTTTGCATTCAGAAGTTTAACATGCTCTATTATCCATTTTTCCTGAATACTGCTCTCCAGATCAACAAGAAGTATATCCGGCGTGCAACTGTTTATCTCATTCACTATCGCAACATCCTCTATTTCTTCAGAATAAACACAATCTCCTGCCACTTTCAATTCCGGTTGATTTTTTTTACAATAATTCCTAAGATTTTCGACATCTTCTTCACTATCCGCTACTATGTAAATAACCCTGTCCTGTTTCCAGAGATTTTCAAGCATCACTCCAAAACTTTTGCAGCTTACAACCATTCCGCCTGCTTCAAGCATATCAACCTTATAATTTGTAAGCAATGCTTCCTCACCTGGCAGAAAAAGTTCTGCCTTATCTATTATCTCATGATATTTGTCATCTTCTGCCGCATGGTTTATCATATCCGCAGAGGCAAATAATATCACATCCATTTTATCATCTTTAAGGTATTCATTTATTTTTTCAATAAACACATCATTGCTGAGCATATCAATATCAATACCCATTATTTTTACTGATGACTGCATATTTTTTACCATGCCTTTCATTCTATCTATAAACTTTACAAACTTATCAGCCTTAATCATTCCTGCATTTCAAAAAATGCACGTCACTTTAATTATGGCGTGCATTTTAATTTTATCCGGTGTTTAATTATTTGCATCATTTGTTCCTATTATAATCTTTATATCATAACCGCTTTCTACGGTACCTGTCTCGATAACAGGATTGCTAAAATACTGTGCTAAATCCTTACCTGCACCATTTTCTTTTACGATAATCTTTGTCTGTGTCAAAGTTTCTGCAGAATAATCGCCTATTTTTTTCACCTTAAATCCGGCACTCTCAAGTTTTGTCTTTGCTGCTGAAGCAAGACCACTTATCCTGCTGCCGTTGAGAACAAGTATGTTCTTGCCCTTTGATGACTTTCCTGAACTTTTTGACACTTTCTTAAAACTCTGAGACTGTGTATATGATGTAGTATTTTTTACAAGCTTATTTATAAAAGTTTTTGAAGCTTTTGTATCTATCTGAAAAATATTCTCTGAATACATTCCCGGTATTCCCCAATAATGGAAATATTCAGGATTGAGCTTCTCGTAACATTCTACATAACCAATCTTATTATATACGGTAAGATTTGAATCAACTCTTTCATACTGTTCCTTTATAAATTCAGCAATCTTAGTCTGATCTCCATTTAAATCTTTAAGCTGTTTTAAATAAGACTCACTTGCTACATTTATCTTTTCAGTTACCGTGACACTTTCATTACTGCCTGATGCCGAAAGCGACTGCGGCTTAAACTTAACATTTACATTTCTTCTCGAATAATGATTTACATATGTTTCCTGATTGATAACCGTATAGTAACTTATCTTTATGCCGAGAGCCTTTTCAATAATAAGCTCACCATATCCGTATGCATCTTCATCCTTGTCAAAGTACTGCTTAAGTCTTCCTAATCTTACAATCTGCGGTATTTCCTGATTTACGGTACTTAATCTCTGATACATATCAGTAGGTATAGTATAATCCGTTCCTACCGGAATCGTTATATAATCCATATTATTTGTTTTCGTATTGCAAATCTCAAGCATGAGATGTGAAATCTTCTTATCGTTACTTACATATATAAGATTTTTAGAAATCTCATCTGTCTGGGCCTCATCCAAAATATCCTTAATCTCATTTGAACTCGTTCCAACCTTTTCAGAGTTGTTTGAGAGAATCGTATATGAAATCTTATAACTTGCAAAGCCCACAGCAAGTATGATTATTATGCCCAATACTGACTTTAATAAACTCAAAGCAAATATCTTTGCCACACTTTTCTTTTTCATAATTGTACCTTTCTATCTTTGATTCTTTATGTATAATATCAAAAAACATATGATACATTATAACAAAAAAAAAATTATGTGTAAAGCAAAAGACTTAATGTCGTAACTTTTTTAACCAAATCGTAATAGTTACTCTATTTTAATAATGTGATTTATATGGTATATTAAGTGTGAAAAATCTATATATAAAAGATTTTTTGCACTATGCACAAAAAATATGTGCAGAAATAGGAACTAATATGAAAACGAGGTTTTAATTTATGAGCAAAACAGTTATAGTGACGGGTGCATCCCGTGGCATAGGACATGCTATTTCGCTTTATTATGCCAAAAAAGGATTTAATGTATGCGTATGCTGTCACAAAAATGCAGATATGCTTGACTCATTAAAAGACGAGATAGAAAACATTGGTGCAGATTGTATGACATATGTAGGAAATATCGGCATTTTTGAAAATGCCGCAGAATTTTTTTCTCTTATAAAAGAACGCTTTGGCAAAGCTGATATATTGATAAACAATGCCGGTATTTCATATATTGGTCTTTTGCAAGACATGACACCTTCAGATTGGAACAATATAATAACTTCAAATCTCACATCTGTCTTTAACTGCTGCAAACTTGCCATTCCGATTATGCTTGGCAGCCATGAGGGTAAGATAATAAATATATCATCCGTCTGGGGCTGTGTTGGTGCCTCGACGGAAGTCGCATACTCAGCTACAAAGGGGGGTATTAACGCATTCACAAAAGCTCTTGCGAAAGAACTTGCTCCAAGTAACATACAGGTGAATGCAGTTGCCTGTGGTATTATCAACACCGACATGAACAGCTTCCTTGACGCAGACGAACTCGCCGCCGTTATAGACGAAGTTCCTGCCGGAAGAATCGGCACTCCCGAAGATGTTGCAAAAGCCGTATATGACATTTCTGCTACTAGCAGTTATATGACCGGACAGATAATAAGACTTGACGGCGGCTGGATATAAAAAATAGCACAACCGGCGTTTTGTCATAGTATCCACACTACATTATAAGCGTTTTCCTATACATTAAAAAATCCCCCTTAAACAGATTTACAATTTTTCTGCTCAAGGGGGATAATTTTCTTACATCTCTACATAATAATCTCTTGTCTTGACAATTTCCTTCGGAACCTCAATCTTATCTTTATCCCATACTCTGAATTTAAGGTCATACTCTTTTGTCTTTTTACCTTTCTCTCTGTTGTATCTTGCCATTGCGTCCCTAAACAAAGGCTGCTCTTCAACTGAATCTCTAAGATCTTTGGCAAAAGGACAATATGTAGCCATAATTTCCCTCACCGGTTTGCTCAAAACGATTCCTCCATGAGCTTCATGCTTAATCCAGTTCTCATAGTCAACAACAAACACCTCACGCGTATTATTTCTGCATTTCTGAATCTGCATTTTAAGCTTGTCCTTTTTATCCTCTGACAATTCCCTGTTTTTCTTATAAAACTGAATAAAATCACTATACTCACTTGTGAGAGATTTCACCTGTATGTTGTTCCACGCTGCACCCTGTATCGTTCTGCAAAGCTCCCATCTGAATCTTCCGAACAGTTTAACCATTGCCGCATCAATATCCGTGTCAAGAAATGCCGGCAGCAAAAATCTCCCTTTTGAATTTCTTCTTCTTCCGCTTATCTCCTGCCACATGATAGGATTGCTTCCGGCTATAGGGAATAAAATAAAATCAGGAAAAACTTCCTCGACTATATACTCTTTCTTTATACCCTCTGCATCTCCTTTGTATAATCCCTCTCTGTAAAATGCAGAATAATCTATCTGCAGCAATCTGTGAACTGCCGCATTTATCCTGTCTCCAGACATAAATGTCTTTAAGAGCGATGATGCACAACCGTCTGTAAACAAAAACGGAACAAATGCCGATACCTGTCCGTATAAAATACGGTGGTTCGCCTTGAACATATTATCTACCTCAAATTCAAACTTTGCGTTTTTATCTTCTGCAAGAGCATTTACCTGTTCTTCTGATAGTTCACCCGTTCTCTTTCGATCTCTTAAACTCTCCGCATAATCAAGATCAAACTCACTCTTTGACGGCTCTTTTCGTCCCTCTATAATTTCAGTAAGCCACTGTTTCATATCATATACCATACATGATGCATTTCCAACATCATGTCTGTCTATGGACAAAAGCTGTTCAAGAAGTTCTTCTGAAAGAAGCTTTTCGCTTATAAAGCCATACCTCAGAAACAAATCTATTATTACCGGCGTACTTTCTGATGATTTATAATCTTTAAGAAATACCTTTTTGTATATCTTATAATACATCTTTGTAATATTTCTTCTGAGCGTTCTTGTATCATCATCGGTCAGGAACTTGTCTCTAAGTTTGTCAAAATCTGTGATATACTGCTCAAAATCTAAAGCTTCTTCTCTTTCAATCCCTGAATAATCAAGTATAAAGGAAAGTGAATTATTCAACTGGCTTATGTCCTGATATTCCATCTCTGTCAATGCTATATCAGCATCATTACCGTCATCGTTTTTAACATCTGAATTTAAAAGACTGAAATATGTTTCTTCCATAAATTCATGGTCTATCTCAAGATCGACACCCGCCTTGTCGAGCATCAGATTTTCAAGCGTATTTATATAATCTATAATATCATCAAACAAAGACATGACATTGCCAGACTCTCCACCTATATGCTGAACCGTATTTGCAAGTTGAAATACCTGCATATAAAGACTTCTTTCCTCTTTGACAAGTGGCTTTGAAAGCAGCTTTAAATACTCTGTTCCTCTGCCACATTCAGCTATAATGGCATTTACAAGTTTTATCTGTTCGAGAACATGATATACTGATATGGCTGAGCTTGCTCCAAAATATGCCTTTTGTATATCAGGTGCTATCTCACAGCAAGCCCTGTAATACATTATCTTGTCGATGTCTACATCACCCTGTTCATATTCCTCAATGTCATCTATTGAGCGGATATTATCAGCTTTAATCCCTGCTTCTTTTGCTATCTCTGTATATCTTGTACGACCTGACAATAAAAACTCATAGAGTTTGTCAGCCATTGCCGTTATTTTCTCATATGTTATAGAAAGTTCACGAATAATACGGCTAAAAGAAGCTACCATAAGCCCTGCATAGTCCTTGTTTGCCTTGACAAGACTTCTTACTGCTTTGCTTAGTCTCATTTTAGGAAATGCATATATAACCGCATTTGTCTCTGCTGTATATGTAATCCCGTATTTATCTCCGACAAGGTCACAAAGTCCAAGAAAATTTCCTGAACCTACTACTATATTTGTCCCCTCTGCACTCATCCTTATGCGGCCTTTTACTACAAGACTTACCGATGATATTTCATCACCCTGTTCATATATTATGGTATCCTTTATAACCTGATTTATGTTATTTAGCTTTAATTCCGCCTTCAATTCTTTCTTTCCTCCCTCTATCAACTCACATCCAGTCTGCTGTTCCCACTCTTTTTTAATTTCATACCTGCTTTAACGCAGGCAGCAATACTTATTCTATTATACAATCTAATAGCTTTATCGTCAATTTAGTAATACCATGCATTTCCAATTTATTCGACTTTTTTCGTTAAAAAAGAATACAATACTTTTTCGCTTTACTCCTCTTTTTTTGCTAAATAACAATTCAATGTATTTTCGTTTCATTAATTTTTCGCAAAAGAAAAATAAGTTGCTTGCGACTCTTTCGCACTTGAGCGGAATACACATCCTCACGGGATGTTTTTTATGTTATAGAAAACAAAAAATTTCCTATAACAAAAAAACAAGGCTAAAGCCTTGCTTCTAAAATAATATATATAAATCCGTGCATCCTGTTTTGAAAATGTCAATGTAACCGTTACCCCGGCAGTTAGCTCGGCTCCGGCTACCTTACGGCACACGAAAATTCTCACTTAGTGCTGCTAGGTTCCCCTCCTGACACGGTTCATGAGTTTTCATTGCGCAAGACCAAAGCGTCAACGCCACTTACCGGGGGCAGCATTGCAAAAAACAAGCCCTCGACAAGACATCACCCCTGCTATAGCGGATTGCAGGTTACAAGGAGCCGCTAACTCCCCGGCTAGCACGGAAGTTTTTACTTCCCACAGTCAAATCTTTAAAATTTAAGATATAAATGTTTACTTCATTTTCTTTTAAATGAAACTATCTTTCATTTGTAATCTATAACAATACCATTGTAAACAATTTTACTGTTATTCAAAAATAAGGAAACCTTATTAAGATTTCCTTATCCAAACAGATTCATATCTGTCAAGCAATGCGGAAGAAGGGACTTGAACCCTCACGTCGTTGCCAACACTAGATCCTTAGTCTAGCCTGTCTGCCAATTCCAGCACTTCCGCATTTCGTTCACAACACATTCGTTTGTCACGAACAAGACATATATTATCAGTTTTTTATCCGCTTGTCAACATCTTTTTTCAAATTTTTAACACAAATTTGTAACAGTTCAGCCCTAAAAAAGATAAGTCAATAATACATGAGCTTGCTCAATGTATTATTGACTTGTTTTTTGGGGCGGAATAGCCTTTCATTTTATAGCACATACAGGCGAGCACTCCACAAAATATTCCAACGATAACACCCGCTAAAACATCACTCGGATAATGCACACATACATATATTCTCGACAAAGCCATGAGTATTGCAACCACGAGAACCACTATTCCAAGCCGTCTTGTATTTCTGTCAGCCAGTATTGGCACTACTGCAGCAAATGAACTTGCAGTATGCCCGGACGGAAATGAATAGTCTGGCTGTGGCTCTATAAGACATCTTATATCCTTATAGGCATCATAAGGTCTTGTTCTTGCAAATATATTTTTTAATATTCCATTGCATATCACCAGATCGATTATGAGTGCAATAGCACATACGATTCCAGTCTTTCTTGTCTTTTTGCAAACCAAAAGAAAAATCGTCAACAATATCCATATCAGTCCATAATTTCCTAAAGATGTGAATACTTTTACAATGCTGTTTAATAACTCATTTCTAAAATGCCCCTGTATATAATATAGTATATTTATATCTAAATCTGTAATCCAAGAAAACATTTTTTCCTCCATATATAATCTATGTACTCTCGAAATTCTTCATTCAGAAAATTCCGAGAGTACATATCTCTATTTTTTAACCAGATGGATATTCGTGGTATGCTATGTATGTCACTTGCTCATAACACTATCAGCCGCTATTAAAGCTACATAATATTTAGACGATAATCTTTTTTACATTTGCTTTCTTACAACCCTGTACTCATCGCCATTCCTGTAATAAGGACAGGCTTCCCATTTGCCTGTTATAAACCTTACATAATCGTCCTCATCCATGTTTACATCACACACATACTCTTCATACTCCTCATCATATGTATAATTTGCACATGTATCACATTCCGCCATTGTTTACCTCCATCTGTTTTCTATGTACTCTCGGTATCTTCTCAAAACGAATACATTTTTACTGTTTGAAATGAATGTCAGCTCATATAATTTTCATAAGTATAACATAATCCACATAATTTTTACAATAATAATGTCCGCTATCATTTTGCAAGCGTACAAACCCTACATAATTTTTACAATAATGACGCTCGCTATCATTCCTGCAAGCGTACAAACCAATGCCCCCGGCAGTATCCAGCCTGTTTTTTGAAATGGTTTTTCTTTGTTGTTTCCTGTTGCCAGCAGATATACTGATATTGTGTAAAATATCGTTTCAGAACAGCTCATCAATATTGATGCGAGCAGACCCTCATATGTATCTGTACCAAATTTTTTAAAAATATCCAAAAGCAGACCTGTTGCGGCAGATGATGAAAACATTTTCACTAGCGATAAAGGAACCAGTTGTGACGGAAATCCTATAACTGAAAGTGGCTTTGCAAGTATATCTCCCACCACATCAAGTATTCCCGAAGTTCTTAAAATCCCCACGGCAAGCATCAATCCTATAAGTGTCGGCAATATCTCATATACAACCTTAAAACCGTCTTTAGCTCCTTTTGTGAATGCAGCAAACATATCAATCTTGGTGCTCAATGCTAAAATTACAATACCAAATATGACCATCGGTATCATTAGATTTGACAAATACGCTATCATACGACACTCCCTCCCGGAATTCTCTAATAATTCCATTGCAAAAATCTAATTCCTTATGTATAATAAATACTTGAGTGATTACATTTTTATGATAAAGGAGGTCCCATGAATACAGTTTTTATCGCAGATGATGAATTAATAATAAGACAAGGTATCAAATGTATTATTGATTGGGAACAACTTGGTTTCGAGATAATAGGAGAGGCATCAAACGGAGTAGATGCCCTTAATTTTATTTTGAATAAACATCCGGATCTGGTACTTATGGATATTCGTATGCCTAAAATGCTTGGACTAGATGTCGTCGAAGCAGCCAGAAACAAGGGATTTAACGGAAAAGTCATAATACTAAGCGGCTATACGGATTTTAAGTACGCACAGGCCGCCATTAAAAACGGTGTCGATTACTATCTTACAAAACCTATTGACGAGGATGAGCTTTACGAGACAGTTGATTCCATCCGCTCACAGATAAGTAAAGAAGCAGAAGATAAAGAAACCTTAAGCACTTATCGTGATAAAGCAAAAAGCATGATCCTTTTTGACATACTTACGGGTACTTCGACTATAAATAATATAGATGACATGAACATAGATGCCGACATATATCAGGTAGTAATCTATGAAAAATACAGTCATCACGCTACTGAACTGCCCTATAAGTTTTCTGATCTTTTAAAAGTAACAAACAAGAGAAACAGTTCTTATGAAAGTATTGAAATTGATCAAAATGAAGTCATACTGTTAAAGGGTGCATTTACTTTACACAAATTCCAGGAATTTTTGGATCACTATAACAGAGAACAAAAACCTCAGGAAAATTCACCTCTTGACTCCTTATTTATAGCATATGGAAGCGAAGTTCATTCTATCGAAGATGTTCACATTTCTTACCAGCAGGCACATAAGCTCCTGCAAAGAAGATTTTTCTGTGAGGACAAGCAGCATACAATAGGCTGGGACGAACTTCCGAAAGAAGAATATGAAAACACTTACGACATTTCCGATGAACACCTTCAGGAATATTGCGAAAAACTTACAGGTTATATTCAGGCTTCAAAACGTAATCAGATTGCCGAGACACTTCATGAACTTGAACGAAATCTGTTTTACTCGACAAGTGATATTTCAAGGATAAAACTTTTCCTCACAGATTTATATCTGTCAATAAAGGAGAAAATATCACACTTATATCACAATGCTAATATTCCATTTCCGGGCAACACAGAGATTATAGACTACATTGGTGACAAATACTATCTTTACGAGATTATGCTCTACTTCACCGAGCAGTTTGACATGATAACAAGAACTATCGGCAATCCGACAAGCGAAGGTGTCATGGATGACATAATCCACTACATAGAGCACAATTATATGGACAATATCAAACTCGAAAATATTGCTCCTCTTTTTGGATACAACAGCTCATATCTTGGAAAGATATTTAATAAAAAAGTTGGCGAGGGCTTCAATGTCTTTGTAGACAAAGTAAGAATAAAACATTCAAAAGAGCTTCTTTTGACAACAGATTTAAAAGTTTATGAGATTGCCGAAAAAGTCGGCTACAAAAATGTTGACTATTTCCACACAAAGTTTAAAAAATATGTCAAAATGAGTCCTGCCGAATTTAGAAAAAAGAGTAAAATTGAAAGAATATAATCATCAACATATTTGACAAAAAATAGTCACTATGTTATTCTTTTATACGATATTTTAAACTTACAATATCATGTAGATGCGGATGTGGTGGAATTGGCAGACACGCAAGATTTAGGTTCTTGTGCCCTGTGGCGTGCAGGTTCAAGTCCTGTTATCCGCACTAAAAACCCCCTGTGAAAATCACAGGGGGTTTTTTTGTGCGGGTAGAGACCTTGAATCTGGATTCAAGGTCTCCGCTCCGCTTCGGTCGGTGCATTGCCATCGTCCACCGGACGATGTGCACCCTGTTATCCGCACCTGATAAATCCGTAAACTGCACAGATTGTTTTTGTATAGGTATAAATCTTGAATCTGGTTTCAAGGTCTCCGCTCCGCTTCGGTCGGTGCATAGCACCATGTTATCCGACCTTGATAAATCCGTAAACTGCACACTTGTTAAGACTATAAAAGAATTTAAAGGTATGAAGGCAAACGATGTTGTAAAATATATTGAGGGTGAACCATATGTTGGCATAGTCCCTGTTGAACCCGGCAGTACCAATGCAATTTTTAATGATAACTCTAAAATAGCCGGACTTAACACTGAAAACTTTGAAATCAATGAGGGCTTGATAAGATTTGACATAATCTTTTATGTTCGAGTGCCATCAAAGTCAGGTAATAACTCAAATAATGAAAATGAATTATCTCAGGTAATTATAAATATTGAAGCACAAAAAGATGAACCAAAGAAATATCAAATCATAAACAGAGCTGTTTTTTATATAAGCCGGCTTGTATCATCACAAAAACAAAGAGATTTTATAAACATGAACTATGATGATATTAAAAAGGTTTATTCGATTTGGGTATGTATGGGTATGAAAGAAAATACAATGTGCCATATACATCTCACAAAAGATGACCTCATAGGAAAACATAACTGGCGCGGCAACCTTGATTTATTAAACATCGTAATGATAGGAATATCTGACACCCTGCCTGAACATGATAATACCTATGAAATGCATCGTTTACTTGCCGCTCTCTTTACGAACACATTGAACGCAAAGCAAAAAATTGATATAATAAATAAAGAATATGACATACCTGTTGAAAGCGATATTGAGGAAGGAGTGAGCATTATGTGTAATTTAAGTCAGGGTATCGAGGAAAAAGCACTTGAAAAGGGCAGATCCGCTGGCATTGCCGAAGGTAGAGTTGTTGGCATTGCTCAGGGTAAAACTTCTGCTCAGATTGATATAATCTTAAATATGTATAATAACAACTTCACAATAGAGCAGATAGCATTAGCCACACAGTATGATGTTGATAAAATAAAGGAAATCATTCAGAAAAATTAGATTTGTTGTCATTTTTAGAAATCTTAATAAAAAGAGACCATCCTGCCATTTTTACATTCTGACGAGATTGTCTCTTTTATTATAATAATACCTTACTTTTATATTCATCACAAAATTATAGCTGACACACTATTCTATTTATCCTCAAGATAATCATTCCCCCAATTACACATAGCATCAAGTATTGGCGAAAGTGTTTTCCCAAAATCAGTTAATGAGTATTCCGTCTTAGGTGGGACAACAGGATAAACTTTTCTATGCATCAATCCTGACAGACCATATGATGTTAGAAGCAACCGAGTTCGGTCTTGGCAGTGTATGGATATGTTATTTCAAACCTGATGTAATAAAAGAAGAATTTAATTTACCGGATAATCTTGAACCTGTAAATATTCTCGCAATTGGATATTCAGATGAAAAACCGGCTTCTTTAACGCGTCATGAAGAAACCCGTATGCCTTTATCTGATTTGATTTATTATTGCAAATAATAATATTATTGCAAATAATAATATTATTGCAAATAATAATATTATTGAAGAACAATTCTTAGTTAAAAGTCCCCTGCTTTTATTACTCTACGCAATAAAAGCAGGGGACTTCCATAATAGTGTTTTTTATGACAACAATTCAGCCATCTTTACATTTTTTCTACGCCAAGCATTACTTTCTCGCCATTTATATTCCACTCTTTTGTGAATCCAACAGCTCCGTCATACTTAGTTTCATTCGCAAGCACCTCTGACTTAATCTGCTCCTCGTTTTTCTTTACGATGTCAGCTATCTTGTCATTGTCCTGCATTGATACACAGATATGGTCCATTACCTCAAATCCTGCGTCTTTACGCATTGTCTGGATTTTACTGATAACCTCACGGACAAATCCCTCCTCGATAAGTTCAGGTGTGAGATTTGTGTCGAGTACGACTGTTATTCCGTGGTCTGTATCTGAAATGTAACCCTCCATCTGTGCCGCTTCGATGAGAAGATCATCTTTTTCAAGCACTTCCTCGTTTCCGTCAACCGTGATGGTAAGGTTTCCTTTTTCGTTAATCTCTGCCATTGCTTTCTGACCGTCAAGTCCTGCAAGGATTTCCTTTACATTGTTTATCTGTTTTCCAAACCTGCGGCCGAGTGTCTTAAGCTGTGGCTTGAAGCTGTATGTTGTAAGCTCGCTTACATCCTGTGTGAGTACGGCTTCTTTGACATTAAGCTCGTCCTTGATAATGTCCATATAGAACTCTGAAAGCTCTGCATCTGCTTTGATATACATTTTTCCGATTGGCTGACGATTCTTGATGTTTGCTGTATTACGGCAGGCACGACCGATTACTACGGCTTCAAGTACAGTCTCCATATCTTCTTCAAGTTTCTTGTCGATATGAGCCTCATTTACCTCAGGGAAATCACAGAGATGTACGCTTTCAGGTGCATTTGCATCAAGAGTGCATACAAGGTTTCTGTAAATATCTTCTGTCATAAACGGAATCATAGGTGCTGCTGCCTTTGAGATTGTTACAAGTGCAGTATAGAGCGTCATGTAAGCATTTATTTTATCCTGCTCCATTCCCTTTGCCCAAAATCTTTCACGGCAGCGTCTTACATACCAGTTACTCATCTCATCAACAAAGCTCTGGAGTGCTTTTGCTGTCTCAGGAATACGATATGATGCAAGATTTTCATCAACTTCCTTAACAGTGCTGTTAAGTCTTGATAAGAGCCACTTATCCATTACCGAAAGTTTGTCATATTCAAGTGTATATTTTGTTGCATCAAACTCATCAATGTTTGCATAGAGTACAAAGAATGCATATGTGTTCCACAATGTACCCATGAATTTACGCTGTCCCTCCTGAACTGCCTTGCCGTGGAAACGGTTTGGAAGCCACGGAGCACTGTTTATATAGAAGTACCAGCGGATTGCGTCAGCACCGTATTTATCAAGTGCATCAAATGGATCTACCGCATTTCCTTTTGACTTACTCATCTTCTGCCCATTCTCGTCCTGAACATGACCGAGCACAATAACATTCTCATAAGGAGCTTTGTTAAACAAAAGTGTTGACTCTGCCATAAGTGAGTAAAACCATCCTCTTGTCTGGTCTACTGCTTCAGAGATAAACTGTGCAGGAAACTGAGCCTCAAATAAATCTTTATTTTCAAACGGATAATGATGCTGTGCAAATGGCATTGCTCCTGAATCAAACCAGCAGTCGATAACCTCAGGTACTCTCTTCATTGTCTTACCACAGTCAGGGCATTTAAATGTCACTGCATCAATATAAGGTCTGTGAAGTTCAACCTTTGCATCGTCAGGATTTCCACTGCGCTCTGCGAGTTCCGCACGGCTTCCGATAGATTCCTGGTGACCGCATCCCTCACACTCCCAGATATTGAGTGGTGTTCCCCAATAACGGTTACGGGAAATACCCCAGTCCTGAATATTTTCAAGCCAGTTTCCGAAACGACCTTTTCCGATTGAATCAGGAATCCAGTTTACCGTATTGTTGTTGCGTACAAGGTCATCTCTTACCTCTGTCATCTTGATGAACCATGACTCTCTTGCATAATAGATAAGCGGTGTATCGCATCTCCAGCAGTGAGGATAATCATGTTCAAACTTAGGTGCTGCAAAAAGCTGTTTCTTTGCATCGAGGTCTTTTAATACCTCAGGGTCAGCTTTCTTTACGAAAAGACCTGCAAACGGTGTCTCCTCTGTCATCTCACCTTTTCCGTTTACGAACTGTACAAATGGAAGGTCATAGTTGCGTCCCACATTTGCATCATCCTCACCAAATGCAGGTGCGATATGAACGATACCAGTACCGTCTGACATAGTTACATATGTGTCACAGGTAACGAAAAATCCCTTTTTGTGCTGCTTGTCTGCACACTCTTTTGCACAAGCGTAAAGCGGCTCATACTCTTTATGCTCAAGTTCTTTACCTGCAAATGTCTCAAGAACTTCGTATGCTTTTACACCGTTCTCCTCGTCAGCGAGCTTACCGAGTACATCGTCAAGAAGTGCCTGTGCCATATAATATGTGTAACCATCTGCTGCCTTTACCTTACAATATGTCTCATCAGGGTTTACACAGAGGGCAACATTTGATGGAAGTGTCCACGGTGTTGTTGTCCATGCAAGGAAATATGCATCTTCATCTTTAACCTTAAAACGGACTACTGCTGAACGCTCTTTTACAAGCTTGTAACCCTGTGCAACTTCCTGTGATGAAAGAGGTGTTCCACAACGAGGACAATAAGGAACTATCTTAAATCCTTTATATAAAAGTTTCTTGTTCCAGATTTCTTTTAATGCCCACCACTCTGACTCAATAAAGTTGTCATCGTATGTTACATATGGGTTATCCATATCAGCCCAGAAACCTACCGTACCTGAGAAATCTTCCCACATACCTTTATATTTCCAAACTGATTCTTTACATTTCTTGATGAATGGCTCCATACCATACTCTTCAATCTGCTCTTTGCCATCAAGACCAAGCATCTTTTCAACTTCAAGTTCTACCGGAAGACCATGTGTATCCCATCCTGCTTTACGCGGAACCATGTATCCTTTCATAGTCTTATATCTTGGAATCATATCTTTAATAACACGCGTAAGCACATGACCGATATGAGGTTTTCCGTTTGCTGTAGGAGGTCCGTCATAAAATGTATAAGTAGGGCATCCCTCTCTTGCTTTCATTGATTTTTCAAAAATCTGCTGGTTACGCCAGAATTTGCCGACATTTTTCTCTCTGTCAACGAAATTTAAGTCGGTTGAAACTTTTTCGTACATAATCATTTTCCTTTCTTAAATAAAGTCAAGTGGATATTTGCACTCCACTTTGCTGCTTTCCTTAATAATGTTAAAATAAAAAAGCTCCCATCCCCAAACAGGATGAAAGCGTAAACTATCATTAACCACCTATTCTGATGCACATTGTCTGTTCCAAATCCACTGCTGTTCATACATATAATGTAACAACAGCACAAATCCTATACAGACAGGATACATGACCCATATAACGGTAGGAACCGGCTCAGTGTACTCAAATATTTTCCACCTGCAACTCAGGAGTGATATTCCCATTTTGTCAGATACCCGGTTCGCACCATCCCGGACTCACTGTACTCTTTCCCAAAAAGGTACTGTCTCCGTCTCAGTCTTTAACATATGTGTTCATTTTATATTGCATCTTAAAAAAAGTCAAGTAGTTGTGTTCTCCACATATATTGCATCGCAAAAATGTCAGGCATTTATGTTATCTAATCACATTCAAATTTCTCATAAACTGATGTAAAGTCATTTTCAACGACCGTATGAGGTGCTATCGTAACACTTATATAATCTTTATCATTATTAAGGTCAATATCTTTACCATTGCTGATAAGTCTGACGATAGGGCGAAGCGGATTTGACGAGTTTGCCACAACTAGTGCTTTCTCGCCATTTGTCATGGTAACTTCTATTCCTTTTGCATAGACCGGAACAGCCTCAAGAAATGCCTCAACTGCCTTTCTGTCAAACAGCACATTACTTCCACCCATAAGATACTCTATCGCCTCTGACAAAGCATACGGCTTTTTGTATGGGCGTTTTGAAGTGAGTGCATCATAAACATCTGCAACATGAATTATCTTTGCATACGGAGGTATCTCATCACCTACAAGTCTGTCAGGATAACCCGTCCCGTCCTCATTTTCATGATGGTGGAGAACACCCTGTTTTGTCCTTGCCGGCATAAGCCAGTTCTGGTCAAGAATATCATACGAATATCTTGCGTGCTCCTGAACCAGTCTGTATTCTGCCATCGTAAGTCTCGCTGGCTTATTTATTATAGCAGGGTCTATCTTTGTCTTTCCAATGTCGTGCATAAGTGCCGCAAGACAAAGTTCATATAAGGATTCCTCGTCATAGGACAGATAAATACCTATTATTGTTGATATAACAGCGACATTAACTGAATGTTTGTATGTATAGTTGTCATAAGTTCTAAGATCCTGGATGTCAATGGATATACTTTTATCTTTATCAAGAAGCTGACTGACAATATCTTTTGCTATTGTTTTAAGGTCGTCTATATTTCCGTCTTTTACCGCCTGTGCTCCTCTGTTTCTCAGTTCGACAGATATTACTTCTTCTATCTTTATTCCTCTCGATAATTCATCCTCAATATAAACTCCCTGATAACCTCTTATAGAAAGTCTTGTGATATACTCTTTTGTAAGTTTTGTATTAACTGAAAGAAGTATTCTGCCTTCATCATCAAATACCTCTTTTCCTAAAATCATTCCCGGTTTTGTTTTCTCAATGCTTATGTATCTCATTTATCTTTATCATTACCTTTCCTGAATAAAAAACTTACCATATATTTCCACAATACCAAAGGCTATTATATCCACTGTATTCCTTAAAATCAACCACTACTTCCAAATATTTTAATATTATTAAAAAAACAGTCATAATAATTTCACATTTTGCTGTCGAACACTGTCTGTTCATGGTATAAAAATACTTTTTAAGCATATCTACAGTCAAGCGGTTATTCGCATTCTTCTCTGCCGCTTGCGAATAACACTATCACAGCATATCAGAAGATGGCTAAACCCATACTTGATAGCGTTAAATTCCAAGTTTCTTTAAAAATTCCTGTGTTCTCTGGTTTTTAGGTGCATCTATCACCTCTTCAGGAGTTCCCTCCTCTACGATAACTCCTCCATCCATAAATACAACCCTGTCGGAAACCGCTTTTGCAAACTCTATCTCATGGGTGACAACTACCATTGTCATTTTTTCCTCAGCAAGACCTTTCATTACTCTTAAAATTCCCGCTGTTATCTCCGGGTCAAGTGCTGATGTTGGTTCATCAAAAAACAACATCTTAGGTTTTAATGCAAGTGCCCTTGCTATCGCAACTCTCTGCTGCTGTCCTCCGGAAAGTTCACACGGATATGCATTTTCCTTATCTTCAAGACCTACCTTTTTAAGAAGTTCCCTTGCTTCCTTAAACACTTCATCCTTTGCCCTTTTCTGATTGCATATCGGAGCATCTGTTATATTTTTAAGTACGGAATAATGCGGAAAAAGATTAAAATTCTGAAAAACAAGTCCGAAATTCTGCTGTGCTTCTCTTATAATCTTTTTTTCAGGATATATGGCAATGCCTGTCTGACTTTTTACCACTTCCTCCCCGCAGTAGGATATATCTCCGTCATCTGCCCTTTCAAGGAAAGTCGCACACCTGAGCAATGTTGATTTACCGGAACCTGACGGTCCGATTATTGATACAACTTCTCCCTCTTTCACACTTAAACTTATATCTTTTAAAACCGTTTTTTCATCAAATTTCTTTTTGATGTGATTCATTTCTAATATGTTCATATTTATCCAAACCTTTCACATATTTCTATCTGCTTACAACACTTAAACACCTGTCTTTAACCCATACAGCAGCTGTTCTGCCATATTCCTAAACTCCCACCTGCAAACTGTTTCTTCTCTATCTGTAATAGTCAAATTTCTTCTCTATCAGTTCCATTGCATATGCCACGATAAAGTTAAATATATAATAGAACAGACCGGCTACAAAAAGCGGCATAACAGATGCCATACTTGACGACACCTGTTTTGCAACGGTAAACATCTCCGTATAAGCGATTGCAAATGCCAGTGAAGTATCTTTTACAAGCGTGATAACCTCATTTGTAACAGGCGGCATAATCCTCTTTACCATCTGTGGGAATATTATCTTAAAGAATGTCCCTGCCTTGCCATAACCGAGCACCTCTGCCGCTTCTCTCTGACCTACAGATATGCTCTGTATTCCCGAACGGTAAATCTCCGCAAAGTATGCTGCATAGTTAAGTGCAAATCCTATGATAACGGCATAAAAACGATACGAATACGGAAGTTTGATATTAAACAGATAATGCGGTCCGTAAAATACAACAAGAAGCTGAAGCATAAGTGGTGTACCACGCATTATTGATATGTAAATCTTCGCTATCCACTGTATTATCTTTATCCTTGACATTCTCATCGCCGTAAGCGGAAGTCCGAGCGGCATTGAAAATACCAGCGTGAGTAAAAATATAAGAAGTGTTGCACCCATACCCTCTGAAAGCCGTAATGCAATATTTATAAATCCTTTTTTCTTTGTATTTGAAGAACTCTCAGGTGCAGCCGTTTCATTCGCATTGTCTTTCTGCGGTGCAGGTGTAATCTTTGCTACCTTAGGAACTTTTCCACCGTCAATATATGTCTTATCGTCAAGACTGAGACAGGCACTGTCCTCAAGTTTCCATTTTTTAACTATAGTATCAAATGTTCCATCCTGAAGCATTTCAAGAAGTGTCACCTGAACTTTATCACGGAGTTTTGTATTCCCTTTCTTAAATCCGATACCATACTCCTCCGACGAAAGTCTTTCATCAAGCATCCTATACTTGTCCCCTGAAGCTTCAAGTTTGTACGATGCAACACCTATATCCATACACACCGCATCTACCATGCCACTTTCAAGATTCATAAATGCAGAATTGTAATCTCCGACTTCCGTTATCTCTTTCATTTCGCCGGCAAGCTTTTTATTCTCATCTGTCGCATCATCTCCCTTAAGAGCTGCAAGTGCTGAAGAGTCCGCCTGCACACATACAATCTTTCCTTTAAGGTCACTTAATTTCTTAATATCGGAATCTTTATTTACAATAACTATCTGTGAATTATCCACATACGGAGTTGTCCATGTATATAATTTTTCCCTGCCATTCATTGTAAAACCATTCCATATGCAGTCAATATTTCCGACCTTTAACTCAGTATCTTTAGCATCCCAGTCAATCGGCTGTTTAACAAGCTCCCATCCATTTCTCTTTGCCACTTCTGCAGCAAGGTCAAGGTCGAATCCCACATAATCACCGTCATCACTGAGATAACCGTAAGGCGGAAAACTTGCGTCAAATCCCACAACAAATTTCTGCTTAGCGTCTGCTTTTATTCCCTGTCCGAAAATAAACATAACGGCTGCAAAAAACAACATAACCTTAACTATACTGCCGGTCTTAAAAAATCTCTTGTCCATCATTTCCATCCAATCTGTTTTTATTTTTGTTATTGCTAATCATTTGAAAAACTCCCGCTTTTGTCCGGTATCTTTTTCAATACACATTACGCATCTTTCATATCATAGCATAGTTTTAATGTTATGTGAATTTTTTTTCATTATTTATATCGCTATACAAGTAACAGTTCAGCCCAAAAAAGATAAGTCAATAATACATGAGCTTGCTCAATGTATTATTGACTTGTTTTTTGGGGCGGAATAGCCTTTCATTTATGAAATGAAGTAAACACAAGCTGCACACTAATGAATGAATTTTATAAAATTGCAGCATCTAAAAAGCAGTCTTTCCACATATGTCCATTGCCTTATAAATGAACATATACCAGGATGACCGCTTTTTATCTCATCATTATAACAATCCTGTTTTTGTATCTCATCATCACAGCAATTCTGTTTTTATCCTATCGCACTCCTGATTTTTATTTAACCGTATATCTCCTTGTATTTTTCAAATCCTCCGTTAAGACTTACCACCGGATAACCGAGTTTTACAAGATCCCTGGTGGCAACTATACTCTGATTCCCCTTATCACAATAAAGAATAATAAGTCTGATACCCTTTTTATTAAAAATCTCCCTATCCTCATTTGTCACATAACTTCTTGATAAAATTCTTCTTATGTCCTTTTCCAGCAAATCTATATCAATCCAAACTGCCCCCGAAATGTGTTCGGCATCATAATCTTTTTTATCCCGCAAGTCAAAAATCAATACATCGCTCCTGCCAAGATACTCTTTAAGCTGCTTTGACGGAAGGATGCGGATAGAATTTTTAATATTATCGAAATTCATAATTTTGTGTCTCCATCATATATTTTAAGTATAAATACTAAATGGTCGGTCGCACGGGGCACTGTTTATACAATATGCAGATAATAAATCTGTCATTAACATCTTCATATCGTATAGATTATACTTATTGCGACAACCTCGTATAATTTATTTTATGAAAAAGCTCTTTCATATGTGTATGATTATAAAAATAAAAAATATACATTTTTCAGTCATTCTAACAATAGATTCTTTATGTTTAATATTAGAATATGTCTAAAAATAAGTGTAGCAATCTGTAAATACTATTGCAAATATGAATTTTTTGTAAAAAATATTGAATTTTTCTTCATATTTCATTAAAAAATTGTTGCTATTTTCCAAAGTTATGCTACAATAATGCTTGTAGTTTACTAACATGTATAGCTGTTTTAAATATTCCTGTGGAGAGGGTGTGCAGCTTTCAGCTTATACATTGTTTATTATTTGTTCCCACCTATTTATAAAGAGCCAGCCGTTTCGTTCGATAGAAACGGCTGGTCTTTTTCTTGTCATTTTTGATATACTATTCTTTAATTATTATTACTGGATAAGTGACAATGATTTCATCAAAAATATCCATCCCGTAAGCGTAACCGATGAAAATAATGTGGTACTTACCACTATACTTGCTGCAAGTGTGTCATCACCGTCCATATTTTTTGCCATTATGTATGATGTAGGTGTGCATGGTGAAGCAAGCATTATCACTATCGCAATGAGTTTCTGGTCACGGAAACCAAAATATGCTGCGACAGGCAGAAAAATACCTGCAAGAACGACAAGTTTTATAAGTGATGCCGCCATAGTCGGTTTAATCTTTGCAAGTGCTTTTCTGCCCTCAAATGTCGCACCAATTGAAATAAGTGCAAGCGGTGAAGCCATAACTGCGAGATTGTTTATCGTCTTATCAATCATTCTCGGAAAATTTATATTTAAAAATGATGCGGCAAGACCGAAGAAAATTCCTATTATTATAGGATTTTTAAGTATATTTATCAGTGCGTGTTTAATCCGGCTGTTATCTCCAAAATTTTCCTTATTGTTGCTTTCCAATGTCAAAATAATAACTGCAAATATATTGTAAAGCGGCACTGAACCGATTATCATAAGTGGTGCCATGCCCGATGTTCCATAGATATTCTGAATAAACGCTATGCCTAAAATAGCGGCACTGCTTCGGTATGCTCCCTGAACAAACGCACCTACCATGCTCTTATCTCTCATAAATTTCTTAGCAAGAAACCATACCACGAGGATTGAGGTAAGCGTCGCAATAAAACAGAAACCGACATATTTAAAATCAAAGTTCTTTCTTATATTTGTATCTGCAAGATCTTGAAATACAAGGCACGGCAGGCACGCCTTGAAAACAAATTTATTTGCCACACTTGCAAAATGCTCGTCTATAAGACCTATCCTTTTGAAAAAATGTCCGAGGACTATCACCGCAAAAACCGGAACCGTCGCATTCAGACTAAATAAAAAATTGTTCATTTTCTTAACCTCTTTCAATGATTTATTTATAGGATAGAAGTACGATAATAAAATGTCAATGGCTGTTATAAAAAATGCCACTCCCCCCGATATTATTAAATATTATCATTTCTAAGTGTCTCGATTACATTATCTTTTTTAATCTTTTTCATTGTGTATATCATGCTTGCAAATACTACTATAAATATACTTATCACAACGACCACTATGCTCTGCACCGGAATGTAAAATCCTACATTAAATCCCTCGCTCATTACATTGAACATTGCATAGGTAGCAAGTACAGCAAGTATCAGACCAAATATAAGACCTTTTATTCCATAAAATACACATTCATAATTCATCATTTTATTCAGACTCTTTTTGGTCATTCCGACAGATTTCAGCATTGCAAATTCCTGTCTCCTTAAAAGAATGTTTGTGGAAATTGTATTAAATACATTTGCAATAACAATCAGTGATATAAGTATGATAAATCCATATGAAAAAACATTGACTATCATTACTATCGCATTACTTGTTTCCTTATCCTGTGTATAGTCAGCTATATAAGATATATAATTTCTTAACTCACCTGACATTTTTTTATTTATGAAAGTCGTAAGGTTTACTTTTGCTTCTGAATGTTTTTTTGCCTTAAAAGCAAATGTGTAATAATTATTTTTTACAACTCCCTTTGGCATATTTCTGATTTCTGAATATGGTTTCACTATCGTTAGGACATTATTATCACTTGCATCTCCAATACAAAGTGGAAGTTCCTTATTGCATCTGACTACACTTAAATCCTGTGACGCAAATGCCTCTTTTCCTGAATAAACCTTACTCTCCGCACTTTCTCCATCATCATCAGTAATCTCAAAATAATACTGGCTGAGTTTCTTATAACTATCCACATTACCAAGTTCATAACCTTTCTTTTCCTTTGCCTGATATATCTTTATAGCTGCATCTGATTTTATAATGTCATATGAATAATTCTTGTTTTCGTTTTCATTATAAATTGAAAGATGAGGCCATGCCAAAGCATTTGTGTTTTTTATATTGTTTTTCTTTATATACTCATTATATACATCATCTTCAAGATACCATATATGAGAATCTATCCTTATGATACCCTTTTTCTCATCAATCATTTCCGGATTCATCTTCTTAAGACCGTTAAGATACTCGCTGTCTACATCTTTTATATTTATTTCGGCAATTACATTATCATACATACTATAACCACCATCATCTATATTATCTACTCCCTTAAATCCCTTTAACGCATTTTCAACCGTCTTAAAACTTTTTTCAACCGCACTTTTTTCAACTTCCATTGACAAATCCGCCACCGTATTACTGCCATAAAGCTCCAAAGACTTTGACATATACGAGGTGAAACTGTTCACCGCCACAAAAAGTGCTGTGCTTATGGCAATAGAAATCACCGTCACCCTCTGTTTTCGCTTATTTCTCTTAAAGTTTTTGTCGGCAAGCTTCCCTTCAAAACCAAACAATCTCCCTAAAAGAGGATTTACTTTTACATTTCTTCTCTTAAGTCCCATACTTTCATTCTGTTTAAGAGCCTGTAATACCGTTAGTCTGACAGCTTTTACTGCCGGTATAAGTGCCGATACCAATACTGTGATAACCGTTACTGCTACGGCTGTAAGTACCCCCGCTGCAGATATATGCATTGTAAGTGAAATTCCAGAAGTTCCCGAATCTGTAAACATCATCGCAAACTGATTTCCCAGAAGATTTAATGTAATACCTATTCCTATTATGCCGCATATTATGCCAATCGGAATCCCTATTATACAAAGTATGCCCGCCTCAAAAAATACACTTCTTAATATCTGTTTTCTTGTCGCACCTGCTGATTTGAGAAGCCCAAACTGTTTTGTTCTCTCACTTATGGAAATTGAAAATGCATTATGGATAAGTGACACTGACGCAACCATTATTATTGCCATAAGTATGCCTGCCATAGCATATAAAAGTCTGTTGTATGTGTGGTTTGACGACTCTCCGTAAAATTTTAAAAGTACGCTGTGTATATAACCGGTTATCTCATCTTCATCCGAACCTGCATCTGCTTTCTTTGCCTTTTCAAGTTGCTTCATAAGTGTCTCAAATGTCCCCTCCACTTTTGAAACATTTTTGCATTTAAAATACATCGTGTAAGATTTTGGTGATATAAGACCGCTTTTTGTAAATATCTGCATATCATTAGATGTATCACCATTACTTGTGACCACTTCAGAAAAACCTGATATTTCAAACTCCCTGTCTTTACCATCAACCTTTAATTTTATTTTGTCCCCTATCTTACTGTTTTCAAAGTAAACGCTTCTTGCCATATTAGTCATGATTATCTGAGAATTATCCTTTGGCATATGTCCGCTTTTAAGTTTCACTGTCAACATTGCCCTGAAATTGTCATCTATTCCTGAAAATGAAATATCTTTTGACTTTCCCTGGTTCTCGTATATCTCTACATAACTTTTCTCGCTTATGTCTGCGGCTTTGTCACATATCTCCTCTTTTGACTTTTTATCAATATTGTATATCTGCCCCTGCCACTCCCCCGACTGCTCTACTACAATATCAAGCATATAATTCTGTAAACTCGTTATTATACTTGTTATTGAAACAAACATTGCAGTTGCAAGAATAATGCCAAGTATTGTGACAAATGTACGCACCTTATTTTTCAAAAGCGTCCTGAGAGTAAATCTGTTTATGATGTTCATTATCTGTTCACCTCATCTCTCGTGATGTGTCCGTCCTCGATTGCAATTATCCTGTCAGCCTGAAGTGCTATGTTTTCATCATGTGTTATCATGATAAGTGTCTGGTTATATTTTTTATTTGACTTCTTTAAAAGCTCCATTATCTCCTGACTGTTCTTGCTGTCAAGGTTTCCCGTCGGCTCATCGGCAAGCACAACTGACGGTGAATTCATAAGTGCCCTGCCTATTGAAACTCTCTGCTGCTGCCCTCCTGAAAGCTGGTTAGGAAGATGCTTCTCCCTGCCGTGAAGTCCCAAAAGAGCAACCATCTCCCGTAAACGCTCCCTGTTTACTTTTCTTCCGTCAAGCTGAACCGGAAGTGTTATATTCTCAACAACATCAAGCACTGGAATCAGATTGTAAAACTGATATACAAGACCGACCTGTCTTCTCCTGAAAATAGCAAGCTGTTCCTCATTCTGTTTAAAAACATCCTTACCATCCATAAAAACTTTTCCCGATGACGGTTCATCAACAGCACCTAATATATGAAGCAATGTTGATTTTCCCGAACCTGACGGTCCTATGATAGCAACAAACTCGCCCTTTTCTACTGAGAATGAAACACCATCAAGTGCTCTTACTTCATTCTCTCCCTTTCCGTAAACTTTTGTGAGATTTTCTACTCTTAAAATTTCCACTCTATTTCCTCCATTCTAAAAACTATGTACCTGTTTTTGTCCCTCGCTTCATGATATCATGAACGCATTTGCGTTCATATTAGAAGTTGCTTCGCAACTTCATAGTGTGCAAATTACATGCACAAATTTATGATACCATGAGTCCAAAAGGACTCATATTGAAAGTTGCTTCGCAACTTTACTATGTGCAAAATACATGCACAAATTTATGATACCAATTTAACATATATAAATTACAACAGGGTGACTTTTAAATGACAATATTGTCACTTTAGGAATAAATAACAGAGCGGATTGCGAATATTCGCTTAATATGTTATACTTCCAATGTATAATTGAAATGAAAGCAGGATGTGATTTTCTGATATTAGATGCCCTCTGGTTTACAAAGGAGGGTGATGCCATATGAACACAATGGAAGTCTTGACTTTATTGTTAGTCATTTTCTCGGCTCTGTCATACATAGACAATCATAATAGCAAAAAGAAATAGCATCCCTGACCGCCTAAAGTTGAGGATGCTATTCTTAATCATCTAATATACTGAGGGCAAATCGGATATCACATCCGATTTGCTTTCTAAGTAAATTATACATCAGGGTACTTGAACTTTCAAGTACCCTTTTTAATTTTTCACACTATTGCTTTATAAAACCTTATATCAAATGAAGTCCCATGCCCTACCTCGCTCGTAACCTTTATCGTTCCGTTAAACTGCGTTATAATACTTCTTGACAGTGCAAGTCCAATGCCTACACTTTCACTTTTATATTCCATTTCAGAACTTACGCTTAAATTTCCGTTATCCTCATAAACCGCTCCGCTGTTCTTAGGTTTATCCGGCTTATTCTTACTTTTTCCTTTATAAAATCTCTCAAATATATGTGGCATATCCTCTTTTGCAATACCCGTTCCATTGTCACTTATGACTATCCTGCTATATAACGCATTTTCCTCACAGCTTACCAAAATCTTTCCTCCCTCAAAACTATGCTCCATACAGTTTTTCAATATGTTTCCCAAAGCCTCAACAAGCCATTCTCTATCGGCTGTCACTTTTGAGTTTTTCTGATATGAACGCTCAAAGCTTACACCTCTTATATCAAGCGGTATCTCTATAAGTGAATATGCCTCATCAATAACTCTGCTCATTTCAATATCTTCAATATCAAAGTCGACCATGCCTGCATCAAGCCTTGATATTCTAAGCAAAGCTGTTATCTGCCATTTTATCTTTTCGGCAAGTGTCATTAACTCCCTTACAAGAGCAATTCTTCGCTCGTATGTAATATCTTCCTCACGAAGAAAATTTAGGATAAGATTTATCGAAGTGAGCGGCGTCTTTATCTGGTGTGAAATATCCGCTATCGAGTCTGCAAGAAATATTTTATCATTCTGAAGCCTTTCGGTCTGTTCCCTGAGTTTTATCACAAGTTTTTCCACCTCATCGGAAAGTACAGAAAGCTCTCCCTCTCTATACTGCTCAAATGACAGATGTTCATCCCCATGCAATATCGCATCTATTTTATCACTTATGCCCGCAAGTCTGTCATATCTTCTTTTGGTAGTAAACACATTTACACCAAACTGTATAAAGCCTGCCACACATACTACCGCTGCCACTTTTGTATTCTGCTTTGACAAAATGTATGTGACAATAGCCGCTGCTGCCACAATAAGCAGATTTATAAATCCCCACTTTTTAACCTCACCATTTCTCCAAAAATTCATTTTATCCCTCATTTCTACTTCTTCTACAATTAAACTTTTGCGAAACTCTTGTAAGCTATAATTAAATTGTGCAAATATAATAAATAGTGAGTTTCGCAATCATCTATTGTTACAGACACCTGTATCCCATACCTCTGACTGTCTTTATTATCTCTGGTCTCTGAGGGTCATTCTCAATCTTTTCCCTGAGCCTTTTTATATAAACAGTCAGCGTATTATCATTCACAAACTCTCCTGACGCATCCCATATCTCCTCTAACAGTTTATTTCTCGACAATACATTTCCTTTATTTGCGGCAAAAATCAGAAGAAGTCTGTATTCTAAAGCAGAAAGAAAAATCTCCTCGCCGCTTTTTGTAACCTTGCCGCCCGTCGTGTCAATCTTCACATCCGCAAGTTCTATAAAATTTGAGATGCGTCCGCTTCTTCTAAGAACACTTTTTATCCTTGATACAAGTTCTCTCGGTCTGAACGGCTTTCCGATATAATCATCAGCTCCCATATCAAGCCCCATAACGACACTGTACTCATCACCCGAAGCAGTCAGAAAGATAACCGGAATATCCGTGTTCTGCTTAATCGCCGTACACACAGCAAAACCATTGCCATCCTCCAGCGAAACATCAAGAAGCACAATGTCAACATCCTGCATATGCTCATCAACATATAAAAGTGCATCTTTCTGCCCCGTTACACTGTTTACTACAAAGCCCTCGTTATTTAAAAACTCCGTTAAATTTTTTATAATTTCTTTGTCATCCTCGACTAAAAGGATGCTGTATAACAGATTACCCATAATTTCCTCCTTACACCACCAAATTCGTAATCCACACGCCTTTTTTCACAAGAATATATCCAAGCACAACCTTTATTATATCCGCACTCTGCACTATTATATAAATCGTAAGTATCGGAAGTGCTGTAAATTTACACAGCACAAACGCAAGCGACACGGACACTACCCATGTAAAAATACTGTCAAACAAAAATGTGATTACCGTTTTTCCGCCTGAGCGAAGCGTAAAGTATAACACATTCAAAAATCCCTGCAGCGGAAAGAATGAAGCAGTTATTATGATAAACCACTGTCCCAAATGCCTTACCTCGTCTGAGGTATCGTAAAGCTTTGGAAAAAATCCTGAGCCGGCAATCAGTATAGCAGTGAGGAACACGCATATTCCTGCGGTGAACCACATAAGTTTATTTGATGCCTTTTTTGCTTTCTCAAATTTTGATGCTCCAAGATACTGTCCTGATATAATTCCTACCGCATTTCCCATTGCAATAAAAACAACATTCAAAAGATTACATATGGCATTTGATATGTTCATCCCCGCTATAACTTGCAACCCTTTAATTGAGTAACACTGCGTCATCGCTGCTATACCTCCCGACCAGAAAAACTCATTTAAAAATATAGGAAGCCCCTTTATTATGATTACCTTTACTTCACCTATTGAAATCTTAAGTGTCCTATATACGCCTCGTAAAAATTCGTATTTTTTTATGCTTAAATGTGTCCAGATAACGACAACAAACATCTCAACAAATCTTGCAAGTACAGTCGCTATCGCCGCACCCTCTACGCCAAGTCTCGGAAATCCAAACTTTCCATATATAAGAAGATAATTAAACACTATATCAATAACAACCGATGCTATACCTCCGACCATTGGTTTTATGCTTTCGCCCATCTCCCTTAAACTTCCCGCATAAATCTGTGTAAATGCAAACGGAACAAGACCGATAAGCATTATATGAAGATAATCAAGTCCCAAATCAAGCGTCTGAGCCGAATTTATCCCGCCGTCACTGCCGTGCAGATACAAACCTATCATTTTGTCTCCTGCAAAAATAAAAGCAGCAAGTCCACAGAGCGTAATAACCGCTGTTATCCAGATTTTCAATCTGAATACATTCTGATACCCCTTTTTATTGCCCTGCCCGAAATACTGTGCTCCATATATTCCGGGACCTGACAAGCCACCAAATATCGCCAGAAAGAATACAAAGACAAGCTGACCTACAATAGATACCGCTGTCATACTCTCAGTACCCAGACTTCCAACCATAAGGTTATCGACAAGACCAACCGCATTTGTGATACCGTTTTGTATCATCATTGGGACAGCAAGTGTCATAGCCTTTTTATAAACTGAATTTCCTTTACTTTTTGTTCTTACCTCACTTTTGTTCATTTGTATAAGCTCCTTAAAAATCACATATAATAAATCTTTTTGTGCTATAAAAGACGAGAGGAAAATCCTCTCGTCTTTATTCTTCATATACCTATTCTACTCATCTTTCCTAAAAAATACAAGCATTATTTAAACTTTATACTTATGAGATGTAACAGTTCCGTCCCTCATTTATTAGTTTCGCAATCACCTATTCTATCCCCGTATTCTTTAATTTTTCCTTAAGATTATATTATTTATGATTTAATCTGCAACATTTTACTTTTTTTCCTGTTATTATATGTGTGGGAACAAACTTATATATGCAGAAAAGGTCTGTTGTCCGCAAAGCAGACCTTTTCTGCAAACAAAAGGAGGTAGAATACCATGAAAAAAAATAATTTATTAAAAAAACTAACCGCTAATGCCATAGCAGTTACAATTATCATATCGACTGCATTTTCAAATATAAACCCTATATACACTGAAGCAGCAAATAAAAAGCCTTTTGTAGATGTCAATGATTATGGAATTTTGACATCATGCAATACCAAAGGAACTTTTCACATTTCCAAAAATATAAGTGCCATCTCTGCGAATGCATTTGACGATGCTCATATAACCGAGTTTACGGTTGACAATGACAATCCGTTATTCAAGACTGTAGACGGTGTATTATTTACCAAAGACGGCAAAAGACTTATAAGATTTCCTCAGGAAAAATCCGGAACATACACAATTCCTGCCGGTGTTAAGACCATTTCCCAGTACGCTTTTAAAAAATCCCGCAAACTGACAGAAATAGTCATTCCTGACTCTGTATCCAACATAGGAGAAGGTGCTTTTTACGGATGCCGTTCCCTCACAAACATCACACTTCCTAAAAAAGTCACAAAAATCCATCCATATACATTTTATAACTGCCTGTCATTAAAAAACATAAAACTAAACTCAAGCATTAAAAGACTCGGCTATAAAGCTTTCAAAAAATGTAAGAGCCTTGAGTCATTGACAATTCCAAAAAACATTACAAAAATAGAATCTGAAACTTTTAAGGACTGTGAAAATCTGAAAAAGGTCGTTCTTCCGTCAACACTTGAAACGATAGCATACAAAGCTTTCAGTAATTGTAACAGCTTAAACACTCTGAAACTCCCAAATGGACTTGAATTAATCGATGACTATGCCTTTTATGCCTGCAATAGCCTAAAATCAATAAAACTGCCCGACAATATCGACAAAATATATGATCATACCTTTGCTGATTGTAAAAATCTCAGTTCCGTTTACATTGGAAAAAACACCACTATAATAGGATACATGGCATTTTCCGGCTGCACATCATTAAAAAACATCACAATTCCCGCCAATGTTGAAAGTATTTCAAACACTGCTTTTGACAATTCCATTGAAACATTTAAGGTATCGTCTGACAGCACAAAATTCTCTGCATCCAACGGAATTTTATACAATAAAAATAAAACCACAATCAAAAAATTTCCTTGTCTCAAGTCAGGAAATTATAAAATGCCAAACACTGTGAAAAAAATTGCAAGCAATGCTTTCACAAACTCTGAATCATTGAAAAATATTACCTTTTCAGATAATATTACTATTTTATATCTGGATGAATTTAGAAATTCAGGAATAAATACAATGCATCTTCCTGCAAAGCTTGAATATGTCGCCGGAAATTCATCATACTTGAAAAAACTTACAACCATAACCATTCCTGAAACAAACAAACGCTTTTTTACATATGATGATGTATTATATTGCTATTATGATGTTCAAAATTATGTATCTTCAAATGCAAATTCAAACTGGAACAGTGCAGCAAATGCGGCAAATTGCAGTATGCTGATATATCCTACGGCAAAAACCGGAACAGTAACACTTTTAGAACAGACATACTCCACAAATATTCCATCAGAAAACAGGGCATCTTATTTTAAGACAACATCTGTCACAACCGGAACAGCCTTTTATGCTTCCGATGGCGGCACACTCACTGATTCTAAGAAGACAATAATTTATGAAATTCCCGGCAAAATAAAGAAAATATCACTCGGCAGTAAGATGAAATATATCGACACTATTTACAACAACAAAAAATTTCTTACTGATATTAAGAGTTACAGCGTTTCTTCACTCAATAAATATTACACAGCCAAAAATGGTGTTTTGTATAACAAGCACCTCACAAAACTGCTTGATTATCCTTCACAGAGAACAGGCAGCTATGCATTTCCAGGCACCGTAATATCTATAAATCAGACAGCTTTTAAAAATGCCGTCAAACTTAAAGAATTAAAAATAAGTAAGAACATTGAAAATAATAAAACACTTTCACTTATAAACTGTAATTCTCTCTCAAAAATAACAATACCTGAGGGATCTGACTTAAGAAAATTAACTTTATATTTAAACGAAAAGGTCACACCAAAACTTATCTCAATACCAACATCACTCATCTCATTTAAAATGCATGGTATATCAGATAAAATGGGTGAAGTAACATCAATACAGGGATTTACAAATACCTGTGCCGACAAAGCCGCAAAAACATATAAACTAAAATTTATAAGCAAAGGTGTTGTTCCTAAAAAGGTAAGAAAAGTCAAAGTCAAAGCTTATATAAATGAAAGATATGTCAAGATAAGCTGGGCTAAAGCATCCAATGTGAGTGGCTACGAAATATACTCTGATGACAACGATACCAGATATATCAAAAACAATAAAACAACAAGTACAAACATATATATAGGAAAAAACGGCTCAATCATACTGTATATAAGGGCATACAATATTGTAAACGGCAGGAAATTATATTCAAAAGCAAAGAAGCTGGATATATATCTGAATTAACAATAAAACTTTAACATTACAAATAGATGCACATTACTAAAAATGTATGTTGTAAAAAAGGCACACTGTAAAAAAATATACATTGCAAAAAATGTATGCTAAAAAGGAAAGGCATATTACAAAAAGAGATACTGCACTGTAATCAACAACAACTACTGTGCAGCATCTCTTTTATTTATACTCAGAAATATACTTTTTCGTTCTTAGCCAGGCAGATATACGCAATACGCTCTGCGGCTTGCTCATAACATTAAATCTACCGTTTAATTCAATTTCATAACTATCCGTTCAAAGGCATAAAAAAAAGCGGGTGATGGGAATCGAACCCACGTATCCAGCTTGGAAGGCTGGTGTTCTACCATTGAACTACACCCGCGTCAAAGACAAGAACTATTATAACACATTGTTTGAAAAATGCAAGAGGAAATTTAATTTTTTTTAAATTTTTTGTAACAGTTCAGCCATAAAAAGATAATTGGCAATACAATGAGCTTGTTCATTGTATTGTTAAGTACCTTTTTATGGTAGAATAGCCTTTCATTTCTGAAATGAGTAAACATAAGCTGCAAAGCAGCGACTGACAGCTCGCTGGCAGGTTTATGAATGTAAGAAATGAAAGGCTGAACTGTTACAATTTTTTTATAACCAAATTTGTGTTAAAATAAATTTCAGAGAAAAACAAGCACATCCAATTATGATAACATACCATAAAAATGGATATTTAAAAAGAGCATGACAAATACTATATTTGGTGAATTGCAAAACTAATCATATGTTGTGTTAATTTCATAAACACATAAATTGATATAAGAAATGAGGAATATTATGGAACAGGCAAACAAATATATCAAAAATATAATAAACACCCAGCGTACTTTTTTTAACAGCAACAAAACAAAAGACATTACATTCAGAAAAAAAATGCTTTGCAAACTTAAAAAAGCAATAAAACATAATGAAAAGAAAATACTTAGAGCACTTTATCACGACCTCGGAAAGTCAAAGGCTGAGTCCTATATGTCAGAAATCGCAATGGTCTACCATGAAATAGATACCGCACTTTCCCACATCGATAAATGGAGCAGACCAATGCACGCAGCGGGTACCTTAAGTACATTCCCTGCAAAAAACTATATTTACAGCGAGCCATACGGTATAGTCCTTATCCTCGCACCGTGGAACTACCCTGTCAATCTGTCACTCTGCCCTCTGGTCGGTGCGATTGCAGCAGGAAACTGTGCCATTTTAAAATGCTCAAAAAGCAGTCTTATGACCTCAGATTTAATTCAGGATATTATTAACAGTACATTCAACAATAGTTATATATACTGCACGGACGCAGATATAGATTACGATGCGGTTCTTAATCAGAAATATGACTATATCTTTTTCACCGGAAGTCCTGCTGTGGGCAAACAAATAATGAAACAGGCAAGTGAAAATCTCACTCCGATTTCACTTGAACTCGGTGGAAAAAGCCCTTGTATAATAGACGAAACTGCTGACCTTAAACTTGCTGCCAAACGAATAGCATGGGGCAAATTTTTAAATGCAGGACAAACCTGCATCTCCATAGATTATGTACTCATACATGAAAAAGTTAAAAATACATTTATAAAAGAACTTTTCAGAGAGATAAAACACCGTTACAAAAACGCTGCATTTAACAGCTCTTATCCAAAAATAATAAACAGACACCATTATAACCGCCTGAAAAAACTGCTTGCATCAGAGACAAAAGTCATAGGCGGCATCTGCAATGACACTGAACGAAAAATCTCTCCGGCAATTTTACCTGACACAGACTTTGACAAACCGGTAATGCAGGAAGAAATCTTCGGACCACTTCTGCCGATAATAAGCTATCGCAGTTTAGACAAAGCGATACAAACCCTGAAAATAAAAGAAAAACCTCTCGCCTGCTATGTATTTACAAAGAAAAAAGCCACCGCCAATAAGATAATACACGAAATATCTTATGGCGGAGGCTGTATAAATGATGTTGTCATACACATCTCAAACCACAATCTCCCATTTGGCGGAGTAGGAAACAGCGGTATCGGCGGCTATCATGGAAAATATAGTTTTGAAACATTCAGCCATAGAAAGAGTATTGTCAAAAGCAGCGGTAAATTTGACATACCACTCAGATATGCACCTTACGGAACACTTAAATACCACCTTTTGAAAAGATTTTTGTAAAATACAGCCACTTTATTATGTGAATTTACAAAGCAATAGAATTTTATAAGCACTTCCCTGTCATTACTATGACAGGTGGTGCACTTGTTCTTATATCACCACACTCTCATTATTCCTTACTGCCTCATTCACAACCACATCAACCTCATCTTTGTCATCATCAACAAGATATATCTTATGTAAAAACAGATTTACACTCTCGCCCTCCTCAATAAGTTCCTGACCTATAGGTCTGTTTGCGATTACAATCTCGTTGTGAACTCTTATCCTAAGTTCAAGTCCATTTCCACGGAATGAAACCCCCTCTACTACTCCTTCCTCTGTCGTGACAGGATACGGATTAAATTCATTCTTCTTTCTGACCGTAATAAATTCAGGTCTTATAACAGCTGTTTTTCCGTCTGAAGCACTATGAAAACCATTAAATGAAACATAATCTTTTATCAAAACAGGTTCACCCAAAAACTGAGCCATGAACGGAGTTTTAGGATTGCCGTAAACCTCCACCGGTGTCCCTACCTGCTCTATTCTTCCCTTATTTGTCACAATAATCTGGTCTGCCACCTCTATTGCTTCATCCTGGTCATGCGTTACAAAAATACTTGTTATCCCTACCCTGTTTATGAGTTCCCTAAGCCATGACCTTAATTCCTTGCGGACTTTTGCATCAATAGCCGCAAATGGTTCGTCAAGCAGAAGAAGATGCGGCTGCGTTGCAAGTGCCCTCGCAAATGCGACACGCTGTCTCTGACCTCCTGAAAGCTGTGTCGGGTATCTCTTTTCAAATCCTCTCAAACCGACAAGTTCAATAAGTTCATATACACGCTCTTTTATCTCTGCCCTGCTTTTTTTCTGTATTTTAAGACCAAATGCTATATTGTCATACACAGTTTTATACCTAAATAAAGCATAATTCTGAAATACAAAACCGATTTCTCTCTTACTTGCCGGAATATTATTTACCTGTTTTCCATCAATATAAATCTCTCCTGAATCCGCATTTTCAAGACCTGCCAGAATTCTTAAAATCGTTGTCTTTCCACTCCCACTCGGTCCTAAAAGACCTATAAGTTTTCCCTTCTCAACTGAAAAACTAACATCATCAGATGCCTTATAATCGTTAAATGTCTTATTTATATGTTTAAGCTCGACATACGCTTTCTTATTGTCCTGCATACTTATACCTCACTTCTTTCATACTACTGACTATTTAGAAATATGTGAAACTATCATTATCTATTATTAAATTGTGCAATTAACACAGCCTACAATGAGTTTAGTAGCCACCTATTCCATACTTTTTTCAAAAATGTTCTTTAAAACGAGAATTACAAGTGCCATCACCACAAGGATAGCCGACATTGCAAACGCTCCCGTAAAGTCAAATGCCTGATACAAAAGTTCTATGTAAAGCGGCATTGTATTTGTAATCCCCCTCAAATGTCCTGACAACACGGAAACTGCTCCAAATTCTCCCATTGCTCTTGCCGAGCAGAGTACAACTCCATATAAAAACGCCCATCTGATATGTGGAAATGTTATCTGGGTAAAAATCTGAAATCCGTTTGCTCCCATAAGTGCGGCGGCTTCCTCCTCGTCTGTCCCCTTAACCGTCAAAACAGGTATGATTTCTCTTGATATAAAAGGAAATGTGACAAATATTGTCGCAAGGACTATTCCGGGAACTGCAAATATTATCTGAATACCCCATTTTTCAAGGAAAGGATATATCGCACTCTGCCTGCCAAATGTAAGTACAAATATAAGACCGGCGATTATTGGAGAAATAGTAAGCGGCAGATCTATTAAAGTCGATATAAGTTTTTTGCCACGAAACTTAAAGCGTGTTATAAGCCATGCCGCAAAAATTCCAAACACTGAATTTATGATAACTGTTATCACAGTAACCTTTACGGTAAGGAAAATTGATTTAACTGCATATTCATCCGTAACCGATGAAACAAAAACTTTCCACCCCTCCCTCAATGCTGTATAAATGACATACACCAGCGGAAGTACAAGCATTACAATTAAAAATACGATGCTGACTCCAATCAGAAGCCATTTAACAAAACCTTTGTTATTTCTTATCTCCAATATCTTCACCTCCACGAAAATCAAATTCCTGATACATTGAACATAAATTTATTATTTGTTCGCTGTACTAATCAATTCCACTTACGATTTTTGATGTATGACTTTGTATCAATGCGTTTATAAAAAGAATTATAAATGATATAAACAGCATGACAAGTGCGATAGATGTTGCACTCGCATAGTCAAACTCCTGAAGTTTAGCCATTATCATAAGCGGTGCTATCTCTGTTTTGTATGGAGTATTTCCGGCAATAAAAACAACACTTCCATACTCACCTATACATCTTGCAAAAGCCATTGTAAAACCTGCTATAAGTGCAGGGCGTATTTCAGGAAATATCACACTAAAAAAGATACGGGTACGGGAAGCACCAAACATTGCTGCCGCCTCCTCATACTCCTTTTCCACCTTTTCAAGCACCGGCTGAACACTTCTTACCACAAATGGAATTCCTATAAAAACAAGAGCCACAGTAATTCCAATCCGTGTATATGCAATTTTAACTCCGATTTTTGAAAAAATCTGTCCTACCCAGCCCTCAGGTATTGTAAGATGCGTAAGTGCAATACCCGCAACGGCTGTAGGCAATGCAAAAGGCATCTCGATAATTCCATCCATAATCTTTTTGCCAGGAAAATCATACCTCACAAGAACCCATGCGATAATCATTCCCATCACAGCATTTATCAATGATGCAGTCAGTGCCGTCAAAATGCTCACCTTATAACTCGCCAGAACTCTCGGTCTTGTCACTGTCACCAGAAAATCATGCGGTGACAGTTTAAGCGAAAAGAATACAAGCGAGCATAACGGAATAATAACAATAAGTCCAAGTATTGCCATAACAATCCCAAAGGATAACCCGAAACCGGGAATCACACTCTTCTTACGCTTCATATCAAACTCCATTTCTAAACAACTTAATGTTAAAATGTCATGCTAATTAATTTATTACTACTCATATAGCATTTTGAAAAATAACATTTATTTGCAGTCTTTTCCTAAAATCCTATTTTTCCTCATAAATTGAGTCGAAAACTCCGCCATCAGAAAAATGTTTCTTAGTTGCTTCACTCCATCCTCCAAAATGCCCGATATTAGTCAGGTCAACATCCGTGATTATCCATTTATTATCCTTTGGAAGTTTATCAATGGTATTGCCACTGCCCTTATAACTGTACTCTTTCAAAATCTTTTCATTTGAAGGACGGTAGTACCACTGTGCTTCTAACTTCTGAGCCTCATCAGAATACAGATATTTCAGATATTCCTCAGACACCTTTCTTGTTCCTCTCTGGTCTACAACCTTATCAACAACTGCAACTGTCGGCTGGCACAAGATTGAAACAGACGGAACGACAATCTCATATTCTCCCGGATGCTCATCCAATGAAAGAAATGCTTCATTTTCCCATGCAAGCAAAACATCGCCCTGCTTATTCTCAACAAAAGAAGTCGTTGCACCTCTCGCACCTGAGTCGAGAACAAGTACATTCTTATAAAGCTTCTTCATGCTCTCTTTAATCTCATCCTCACTCTGTCCCTGCTTTTCAAAATAATACCATGCGGCAAGATAATTCCATCTTGCACCACCGGAAGTTTTAGGATTTGGTGTAATAACCCCCACATCATTTCTAAGTAAATCACTCCAGTCTAAAATCTTTTTAGGATTTCCCTTTCTGACAAGAAATACAATGGACGATGTGTACGGCGAGCTGTCACGCTCGAACTCATTTACATAACCAGCATCAATAAGTCCCGCATCCTTTATTGCATCAACATCACCTTCAAGTGCAAGCGTTACCACATCCGCCTGAAGTCCGTTTGCAACCTCCAAAGCCTGCTTGCCTGAACCTCCATGTGACTGAATTATTGAAACATCCTGCCCAGCCTTTTCCTTCCAATGCTTTTGAAAGATTTTATTATATTCCGCATAGAGCTCTCTTGTCGGATCATAAGAAACATTTGTTATCTCAACTTTTTTAGAAGAAGCATCACTCTTTTTTCCATCTGTTCCTGCACTTGAACCGCAGCCTGTAAGACTTCCTAATGTCAATGCTGCTACCGTAAATAATGTAATAATCTTTTTCACTCTCATAATCTGCCTCTCTTTCCCCGCCCGCATTTTTTAATTGGTATAAATCGCTAAAGCGGTTTGTTTTTTTCTGATGTTGAAATAATATTCGCAAATGGAGTCAAAAACAATCAGAATATGTGAAATCGTTTGCATATTTGGTGCATGGCAATCAAAAATTTCTTTTAAACCGGCTTTTTTTGTCAGAATATCCGACTTATATAAACACGAATGACAGAATGTTGTGAAATCGTTTGCAGATAAGAAAAATAGGATGTTTCCGAAACAGACAGCACATTTCTTTTGTTAAAAATAAGCTACTTTATGAAAAAAAAGTCAATTATAAGAAAATATACAGAGAAATTTTTGTAATATTGATGACCAGATGTTATACTCTAATTATTATGATTATCTGTGATAAAGATAAACTTGACGGAAAACGCTGCAATGCTGCTCCTGACTTTGTTATTGAAATTGTTTCACCCGGAAATCCTGCTGATGATTATATCCGTAAACTATATTATTATAAAAATACAAACTATTTTGCATAATAAATAATATATTTAATATTTTCAAATACAACGGATAACTGATACATTGAACAAGCCTGCAATTTCAACAGTACATTCATGCTCAATGTATCAAAGATTTAATTTTCGTTATACCGGCCTTATAATTATTCATCCATATAAAAACTCATCACCATACCGCTATTCCGATTAAATAAATAAGCATTTCCATGATTATCTTTATATGCACTTAAACACCCTGAACTGTCGTATCGCTCAGGCAATTTTCCCTCAGTAATCATAACCGCCTTACTGCTTTTCTTATTATTTTTACTATTCTTATTATCTGTATATATTACATCCGAGTTTAAAAAGACCTTTGCAAATTCAACAATTTTATTAATCTCAGTATTCTTATCTGTCTTTTTCACATTTCTAACTGTACTTTGATTTAACATACTTTCCAAAGTTCCATCACCATTAAAATATAAGTCCAGATAGAGATTATCAGCCTTGTTTTTATTGGTAATGCTGCACGATATATCCCCCTGTTTAAACTCAGCCAGATACATTTTTCCATGCCACATCATTTCCTGATACACTTCTTTAGGAAAAACCTGTCTGACTTTCTTTAATATAGAAACAGCAAGTGGATTGCCGCTTTTATTTATCTTATCTATAGAATAAATATTTTTTGTAATTGGCACTATATCATCACTATCCATGTCTGTTTCATCAGCGGTTGAATTATCTTTAATATTATTAATAGCTTTCTCATTATTAGAAGTGTCTGCGGCTTTAATGTTATTATCTATTTTGTCACCGTATGTCATTTTATTATTATCTGGACCAATCTTTTTCTCAGCAATAATTTTATTCGGCTTATTGGCATCAGTCTTTACCGCAGCTTTTGTCAGACAGGAAACACCCACAATCACAACAGCTATCGCTGCTACAACACTAACCCATTTTTTCTTTGCATTAAATTTCATAATATTTTTCACTCTCTTTCTTATGTCTGACTCGCCAAAAGCCGGCAGCCCTGCATTAAAATCCTCTGTTTTTGTCGCAAGTTTCAATAATGATGTACTATAAGCTGCACGAATATCACTTTTACTATTTTTCAAAACATATTCATCACAACTCATTTCCATGTCACGAATCATTACAAAATATGCAAACCAGATAAGCGGCTGAAACCAATAAATAACACATAAAATATAAGCACAAATTTTAATAATCTGGTCTTTTCTGCGTATATGATACTGCTCATGCTTAAGTATATATTCCCGTTCCTGTTCACTTAAATTAAATGGAATATAAATCTTAGGTCTGACAATTCCAAGAACAAATGGAGTGCTGATACATTCACTTTCATAAATATTATCTTTTCGCCTAATCGCCATCAAAACAGTTTGCTTTGTCCGCCAAATCAAAAACAGATTTCTTACCAATAAAACAATACAACCACAAAGCCAGATATATGCAGTTGTTGTAACAGTTAAAGACTGTGAAATATTTTCTGTTCCTGCCGTATTATTCTGATTTTGTTTTGTTTTTTGATTTTTATTTGTACTTGAAACATTGTCAAATTTGCTTTTATTACTGTCTTTAGTTTTTTGATTTTTTTCATTATAGGTTTTATTTTTATCTGCAAAGTTTTTCGCATTTAAAGGCAATGAATGATGTTCAAGAAATGTATCTGAGACATTATTTAGCAAACTATAAATACTTATAGGTGAACTTAAACGAATAGGACATAACAGATAAATTCCGACAATCGCCCACAAAATATAACTGTATTTTTTAGGTGCTCTGCGAAGAAACAATCGCACCGCAAAAACCGTCAGAATCACAACACAAACGGCAATACTGTTATGTAAAAGATATACAAAAATATTTTTTAACATTGAAAACTCCCCCTATTTAGTTATTGTTTGCGATAATTTATTTCTCACTGTAATCATCTATAATCTGCTTAATTTTTTCTGCTTCTTTTTTAGAAATCTTCTTTCCACCAAGAAATGCGGTCAAAAATCCCGGCAGCGAACCGTCAAAAGTACGCTCAACAAAATAATTAGATTCATCACGCTGCACACGCTCTCTCGGAATGATAACTGAAACCACTGCATTTTCATTGATAAGATACCCTTTTTGTGCCAACTTTTTGATAGCGGTATATGTTGTCGATTTCTTCCAGCCAAGCTGCTCATTACAAAGTTTAACTAACGCTCCCGAAGAAACCGGGGCATTATCCCACACAATAGTCATAAAACGATAGTCACTGTCGCATAATTTTAAATATTCCATGTTTTTGATTTCCTTTCAATTTATGTTTTTTTATATTTCCAAATTCCTCGTTTAATATTTAAATAATCTTTTTATAACCCGGCAGACATATCTGATTTTGGCTCGGACAATTATAAAATCAAACAAATATTCGCAATCCGCTCTGCTGTCTGCTGGTAGACTATCACCTTTGGTCTATAGTGACCGACCTTTCAATTTAAGACAAGTCTACAACAACCGACCTGAAATGTCAATATCTTTTTGAATTTAAAGTTTTGGCAAAACACAAATCCTGAATATGAAATTTTACTTTTTAACTATTTGTATCAAGAAACTGGTAATAGTTCAGCCATAAAAAGATAATTGGCAATACAATGAGCTTGTTCATTGTATTGTT